>Ga0182008_10000208_pt1 | contig 46272 bp, 40 predicted proteins | sample Sormic07211129_1_FD_120482 | JGI IMG/M metagenome (GOLD analysis project Ga0182008, IMG submission 120482) | Rhizosphere microbial communities from Sorghum bicolor, Mead, Nebraska, USA - 072115-129_1 metaG | ecosystem: Host-associated > Plants > Roots > Rhizosphere | place: USA: Nebraska...
GAATAGCTCAGCTGGTTAGAGCAACAACCATCAAAGTGCAGGTTCGAATCCTGCTTCCAACTCAACCTTGGAATCGCATAAGGGTAGTGCAATGGATTAGGGTTCCATTTTAAAAGAAGAGATACTTCAAATTTCTCATTGATAAGCCTGTAAAACCCCATTCTGCTCAAAGGTTCTTTTTTTGTTCCTGACAAGCAAATTTGCTTTTGCTTAGAAAATAAAAAAGGATGAACGCAGTGATTTAAAAATCAGATTTACTTGAAGAGCCTGTTAAATCTACGGCTTTAACTAGTCAGATAGGAGATTTCATTTTTGAAAACGGCAGCATCTTATTTATTTCCGCTTAAAACAGATGAATGTGCTTTTACAAGGCTTTGTAAGCAAATAAATTAAATAATTATAAATCTTAACATCAAAAAACATGAAAAGAGTAACCATTAACACCAATTATGTTGGATTGGTGTTTAAAAGAGGAAAATTAAAAAACGTATTAACTGAAGGAACTTACTGGTTAGGTTTTGGTGAAGATATTATGTTATACGACATGGGAAAAGAATATTTTTTCACCCTTGCCGAATTAGAAGTATTGCTAACCAACACTGATTTTACCAATCTGGTACACGTAGTAGATGTAGCCGATAACGAATTGGCCCTGGTTTACCGAAACGGAAATTTTAAAAATGTTTTAACTGCCGGTAAACATGCCATCTGGAAAGGTTTGTCGAGCTATACTTTCGAAAAGGTAAACATCAGCAACATCGAAATTGAAGGCAATATTGATCGCAACTTACTGGAAAAAGCACCATTGGTAAATTATATCAGGGCCTTTAAAGTGGAGTCGTTTGAGCAAGCTTTATTATTTATCAATGGGAAGTTTGATAAGATACTGGAAGCCGGAAATTACATGTACTGGAAAAATGCGACTACCATTAATGTTGTTAAAACTGACATGAGACAATTGAACCTGGAAGTAGTGGGACAAGAAATCCTGACGAAAGATAAAGCCCAATTGCGCATTAACTTCAGCGTGCAATACAAAGTGGCAGATATCATTAAAGCTTTGCTGGAGAACAAAGATTTTGAGAAGCAATTGTATGTTACCATGCAATTGGCACTAAGAGAATCAATCGGCTTAATGACTTTTGATGAATTGATGGAGAGCAAAGAGAAAATTGCCGCACAGGTAATGGATTTAACCCTTGCCAAAGCGTCAGATTTGGGTATAAAACTTACAAACTGCGGCGTTAAGGATATTATTTTGCCAGGCGACGTGAAAGAGATTATGAACCAGGTTTTAATTGCCGAGAAAAGGGCGCAAGCCAATATCATCACCAGGAGAGAGGAAACGGCCTCGACCAGAAGTTTATTAAATACTGCCAAATTAATGGAAGAAAACACCATGCTGTATAAGTTGAAAGAGATGGAGTATGTAGAGAAAATCGCAGAAAAAATCAACAACATCAGCTTATCTGGAAGTGGCCAAATTGTAGATCAATTGAAGCAAATCTTCGTAAAATAAATTAAATTTAGAAACTCCTGGCAGGTGAATGTTGCCTACCGGGATTAATTAGGAATAAAATGAAAAACAACATAACAGGAAAAGACCTGATTGAAACAGGTTATTCCGAAGGAAAAATACTGGGCCTGGCTTTGGATATCCTGAAAACAAACTTTGCAGATACCGAAGAAAAAGAATTGCTGGCCTTATTTAAAAAAGTAAAAGAATACCCGGAAAGCTTTTTAGATGACCAGGTTTTAAATACACTGGCTACCGCCATGATTGATGAAATCAATACACCCAAGGATGAAACTATTGAGTTGGCAAGCAATGCGAAACCTTACGCGGTATTTGGCCCTGATTACATTGAAGAGGGTGCACGGAACCAAATGGATATTGCCATGAAACTACCGGTATCAGTAGCGGGTGCTTTAATGCCTGATGCCCACCAAGGTTATGGCTTGCCCATTGGCGGTGTTTTAGCTACCAGAAATGCCATTATCCCTTACGGGGTAGGTGTTGATATTGGCTGCCGAATGGCCCTGAGCATTTTTGATATTCCCGAAAAACATTATTTCGGTAAAGATGCGATGTACAAGCGGGAACTGATTGCTTTTACCAAATTCGGAGCAGGCAGAGAATTTAGGGGGTTGGAAAGAGCCGAACACGAAGTATTGGATCACAAAGCTTTCCACTCAACTGCTTTCCTTAAGAACCTACATGGAAAAGCCTGGGCTCAATTGGGTACATCAGGAGGTGGCAACCATTTTGTAGAATGGGGTATTATTGATTTTGCCGAACGCAACGAGGTTTTAAATATCGATAAAGGCCGTTACGTGGCTTTGTTAACCCACTCCGGTTCGCGTGGCTTAGGTGCTACAATTGCCGGACATTATACCAAACTGGCAAAAGACATTTGTAAACTTCCTAAAGAGGCCGCAAACCTGGCTTATTTAGATTTGAATACTGCCGAAGGGCAAGAGTATTGGATCGCCATGAACTTAGCTGGCGATTATGCCTCTGCCTGTCATGAGGTGATTCATAAAAGATTAACCAAAGCTATTGGCGCCAAAGTTTTAGCCAAGGTAGAAAACCATCATAATTTCGCCTGGAAAGAGTTCATTAATGGAGAAGAAGTGATTGTTCACCGTAAAGGCGCCACACCAGCCGGTAAAGGTGTAATGGGGATTATCCCGGGAAGCATGACTGCGCCAGGTTTTTTGGTACGAGGGAAAGGCGAAACCAGTTCAATCAATTCAGCATCGCATGGTGCGGGCAGACAAATGAGCAGGACAAAAGCGATGCAATCGATCACTAAATCGGATATGAAAGCTATTCTGAAAGACCATAATGTTACCTTAATTGGTGCTGGTTTAGACGAAGCCCCGATGGCTTACAAAGACATCCACAAAGTAATGGCTGCACAAACCGAACTGGTTGATGTAGTAGCTAAATTCGAGCCTAAAATGGTGAGAATGGCTGATGATGGAAGCAGGGAGGATTAGTTCGGAATTGGGAGTTTTGAGTTGGGAGTCCTTGGTTCTTAGTCCTTAGTCTAAGTTTAAATTAACCTCGTTGGTTCTCAAACCTTCGAGGTTTTTAGGATCTTTTCCAGCAAAAAAAATCCAATTTTAAATTTGGAATGGCATTTTCTAATAAACCAGAACTCGATTAACACATAGATGCTATATTTAATCGTGGTACTTATTCCGAACCTGAACGTCATGCTGAATTTATTTCAGCGTCCTTTATCAAGCATAGACCCTGAAATAGATTACCTTAGGTTAGCTCACTAAGGCTCGATTCAGGGTGACGACAGTTTCTTGAATATATCTTCTGAAAATTTTCTACGTTCATTTTATTAATTGAGGTTGCGTTATCAAAAAGTTCAGATTCTTTTTAATTAAATATTAGCGTTCTGAAGCGGATAAAATTTTAGCATGCTTTTTACTTTTTTATCTTTTGCTTTTCCCGTAGGGTTTGATACATTTACCACGCTGATGTACTTAGTTGGATCACCAGTAGATTCAAAAACAACTACTTCTGCATAGTTTGTTTCATTTATTAATGAAGGTTGATCTTGTAAAACCGTGAAGTTTCGATTATTGAGTGCTTCAACAATCGTTTCTTTATTTTCTACAAGTGGAATGCGATGGGCAATTTTTCGCCTTTTCATCCAATTATCATTAATTTCAGAGTAAGGAAGGATGACCTGACCATTCAAAACACCAACTAATACGCCACCAAGAATAACGATAAACTCTCCTGCCCAAACCACCCATAATAATGCTCCACTAATGGTGTCTGTACTTTCGATGCGGAATGTACCTATTTCATTCAGATTAATTATTTCCTAAATCAAAACGTTAGGATGGGTAAAAAGGAAAACGAAATCCTGAGCCAAAAACTTTAAATCTTCGCCATTCAGGTTAAAAGTAAAACCTTTCCTACTATAGACCAAAGTATCAAACAACACCCATTGAATATAGTAGGCAAACAACCCGCAAAAGATTGCAATAATGGTAACGATTTTTTTATTCCGGAGTTTTCCGATCTTAACGCCAAGATCAACAAAAAATCCTAAACCCAGGCCTAAAAGAAAAGCGATAATGGCGATGAACCAAATATTGGGAATAAGCCTTCCGAGGACAATGTAAAAAAGCGGAAGAACAAAAGATGCCAAAATACCAATGGCAAGTGTAGTAAGAATAGCTGATGTCGAAGCGTAACCTTGAGGCGTGTATTTGGGTTCCATAAAAGCGTGAAATGAGATTTTTTATCTGAACACCCCACCATCTGATTTGTTTGATGGAGTGTTCAAATTCTCTATTTCAATTTGCTCAAAGCTGCTTTAATTCTTGGTAACATATCTTTTATATCTTGTAAAGTACAAGCACCCACTGATGCACGGAACCATGGCATATTGTGTTCGTTTCCGAATGCGGAGAATGGTACCAAAGCAGCACCTGCCTCTTTAATTAAATAGAAGTTAACGTCGGCACTATCTTTTAAAAGCTGACCATCTTCAGTCGTTTTACCAATGTAGTCAATTTTAATGGTTAGGTAAATTGCCCCCATCGGTTCTACTGCATCTACATTAAAACCTTCAGCTTTTAAATCGTTAAAGCCATTATAGAGCGCATTTAAGCTGTCTTGTATCTGTGCCTTGAAACTGGTCAAAAATTTATCAACCTGCGGCTTATTGTTAAAATAGTTAGACATCGCAACCTGCTCTGCTTTCGGCGCCCAGGCACCCATGTGGCCCACCAGTGCTTTCATCCGGTTTACAATATCCTCCGGACCAAATCCCCAACCTACACGTACTCCTGTTGCAGCAAGGCATTTAGAACTACCATCAACAAAAATGGTAAAAGGCTTCATTTCCGGACGTAGCGAAACCGGATTGACGTGCACTTTATCAAAAGTTAAAAGCGAATAAATCTGATCGTACATCAGGTAAAGTGGTTTTTCATCTGCTCCACGGCTTGCATTTTCCTCCAAAACAGCATCACAAATCTCCGCCAGCGCATCCGCATCGAACATGGTACCGGTGGGGTTGAGTGGTGAGCATAAAGCCAATAAAGTTGCACCTTTTAAATGCGGTTTTAATTGTGCCGCAGTAGGCATAAAATGATGGGCGGCATCGGTTTCTACAGCAATTGCATTTGCTGAGGTTAGGTGACAATAGTGGTTATTATTCCACGATGGTGCCGGAAACACTACCGTATCACCGGGATCAATCAGCGCCAGAAAGGTAGCGTAAATTAAAGGCCTGGAACCACCTGAAACCAGAATACTGTTGGTATTATAGTCTAAACCAAATCTGTCTTTTAATAATTCAGAAACGGTTTCGCGCAATGGTAAAACACCATCAGCTGGCGGGTAATTGGTTTGATTGGCATTGTAAGCTTCCACAATTCCGGCTTTTAACTCAGCTGGGATCGGGTAAATATTCGAATCGAAATCGCCAATGGTAAGGTTAGCAATCGATGCGCCTTTGCGTTTCATCTCGTTAACTTCGTTACCAATTTTTATAATTTCTGAGCCAATTAATGAATTGGCTATTACTGAAACTTTCATGTATTTGTATATTGAAATGCTGATAACAGCAAATTTATAATGCTTTAATTAGTTTTTGAAGTTCCTTTTTATCAATACTGCTTTCTTCAGATTTATCGTAAAGTGTTAACATATTGACAATCGTACCATCCGACGTGTTGGAGACTAAGTAAGTGATTATTCTAAATCCACCGCTTTTACCTTTTCCTTTACTTTTTATAGCGAGTCTGATCTTATACAGACCCGCACCTAGATCAATTCCCTGATGCGGGTCACTACTGAGCTTTTCTTCAAGCGCAAAAAGATCCTCAACTAAAGAAGGATACTTCTTTTTATAGATTTTAGCTTTTTTAATAAAGACAGCAGAATAAATAACCTCATTAGCCATTAAATATCTTTTAAACTCAACGGCTTGCGTTCTCCCTGCTGGATTTCTTTAATCTCTTTTAAAGCCTGAGCAATTTCAGCAGTGATCTGACTTGTTGGTTCTGATTTAACTTTAGCACCAATTTTGCTCAGCAACTCTTTTACGAAACCTGCGTCTTTATCCTCAATTTCTATTGTTAAAGTTGTCATAATTACAAAATTAGCAAAATTTATTTAACCAGGTTTTCAATAGCTTTATTCACTTTTTCGAAACCAAATTGTGCTAAAACAGCATTCATGGTATCCGTAATTTGATCGTTGCAAAGGTTGCCTATGCTGCCTTCGTGCGTATGGTGTATTTGGTTCGATGGTGCAAATGTACCACTTTCAATCTGCTCACCAACTATTTTGTAAGCTTCCCTAAACGGAACACCCTGTAAGGCAAGTTCATTAACCACTTCAACGCTAAACAGGTAATCGTATTTTTTATCTTTCAAAATATCATCCTTTATGGTGATGTTCTGGAACATAAAGGTGGCCATTTCCAAACATTCGTTAAGTGAAGTAATGGCCGGGAAAAGATTTTCCTTTAACAACTGCAAATCGCGGTGATAGCCGGATGGCAGATTGGTAATCATCATCGCAATTTCATTTGGCAAAGCCTGAATTTTATTGCAGCGCGAACGGATCAGTTCGAAAACATCAGGATTTTTTTTATGTGGCATAATGCTCGAACCTGTGGTCAGCTCAGGTGGAAAACTAATGAAGCCAAAATTCTGATTAATGAACAGGCAAACATCCATGGCCATTTTAGCTAAAGTAGCTGCAACGGCACTCATGGCTTGGGCTAAAATTCTTTCAGTTTTTCCACGTCCCATTTGTGCATAAACCACATTGTAATTTAAACTTTCAAAACCAAGCAATTTGGTCGTTAAAGTCCTGTTCAGTGGAAATGAAGATCCGTACCCTGCTGCAGAGCCCAATGGGTTTTTATTGGTAATTTTCCAGGCGGCCAGCATCAGCTCCATATCATCGGCAAGGCTTTCGGCATAAGCGCCAAACCACAAACCAAACGATGAAGGCATGGCAATCTGTAAATGCGTATAACCGGGCAATAATTTGTCTTTATGGGTATTACTCAGCTCGATTAATTGGTTAAACAAGGTGGAAGTTTGCTTAACCATGTCTTCAATACAGGCACGGAAGAAAAGTTTGAGATCAACCAAAACCTGGTCGTTACGCGAACGGCCACTGTGGATTTTTTTTCCGGCCTCGCCAATACGCTGGGTAAGCAGCCACTCTACCTGAGAGTGTACATCTTCCACGGTATCTTCGATGGTAAAGTCATCAGCTTCAATTTCAGCGTAAATATTTTTCAGTTCCTGTTGAATGATTCTTAATTCATCTGCTGTAAGTAAATTAATGGTTTCCAACATTTCAGTGTGCGCCAGCGAACCCAACACATCAAACTTTGCCATTTGTAAATCCAGTTCACGGTCTTTACCTACAGTGAAACTTTCTACAAACTGGTTAACATCTATATTTTTTTGCCAAATTTTCATTTTAATTTATTTAACCGCGAGGAGTGCCTGTTTTTCGCAAAGCACACTAAGTTTTTATTGAATTTCTAAACAAGAAAATTCTGCTTGTTTTATAAATTCTATTATTAATTCTTTTTTTGTTAGAAGTATCTGTGATATTGATAGCGTTGTGTTGTTGCCCGTTCTGAGCCAAATTATTTTCGGCGGGTGCCCATACAAATTAGAAAACTCATAAAAATCGGCATCAAAAGTAACAATCGTAAAACCATTTTGGCCAGCAAATGTCCAGATCTCCTTATCCGATTTATTCTCCAGATTTAATTTCCTAATCTGCTCACTCTGCGGGAAAGCTAACTGAATAAGCTTAATAATTCGGAAAGAAATATTCTGATCAAATAGTAATTTCACTAGGCAACCCGTATTTTGTGTTCCCGATCGGCAGCGTAGGCCAAACAAGCTAAAACTTGTGCTTCGGTCAATTCATCAAAATCTTCCAAAATCTGTTCCAAGGTCATTCCGTTCGCAAACCAGTTTAAAACATCGTAAACAGCAATTCTAGTCCCGATTATACATGGCCGACCGAACCGTTTATCTGCATTAATTTCTATAAAATTAGCATAGGTCTTCATATCCCAAATGTAAACATTATTTAAAGCATTTTCGTTTAACGCATAGAGCGCTGAGTTATACTGTTTTTACCTCAGTGTTCTTTGAGCTTTCACAGAATCAAAACCATCGACCTTAAAACCCTCTACCTTCAACCTTGCACAACTGGTTTCAACATATTCACATATCCTTCCACCCCTTCTGCTACTTCTCTAACATACAAAAATTCATCAGCCATATGTGAACGACCTGAAAAACCCGGACCACATTTTACCGATGGAATATCTAATAAAGCCTGATCGGATGTAGTTGGCGAACCATAAGTTGTTCTGCCCAATGCTACCCCTGCCTGTACCACCGGATGATTTTTATCAATAGATGAAGGCTTTAAGCGGATAGAACGTGGTGTAACATCACAATCCACATTTGCACGGATAATTTCCAATACCTCTTCATTGGTATAGGCATCCGTTACGCGTACATCAACCGTAAAAGTGCAATTGGCTGGCACCACATTATGCTGCGAACCTGCATTGATAATGGTAACGGTCATTTTCAGCGGACCAAAAACTTCCGATACTTTAGGAAACTGGTAATTTCTGAACCATTCAATATCTTGCAACGCTTTGTAAATGGCATTCTCGCCTTCTTCCCGTGCTGCATGTCCGGCTTTACCGTGCGATACACAGTCTAACACCAGTAAACCACGTTCGGCGATAGCTAAATTCATTTCTGTAGGCTCACCCACGATGCCAAATTCAAGCTCACCTAAATCCGGCAGCACCAGCTCTAAACCATTATTGCCCGAAATTTCTTCCTCGGCGGTAGCGGCCAAACAGATGTTATATTTTAAATTTTCCTGCCCGTAATAGTATAAAAATGTCCCGATTAGCGAAACCAGGCACCCTCCGGCATCATTACTTCCCAGGCCAAAAAGTTTATCGCCTTCTATTGCTGCATCGTACGGATCGCGGGTATAACCCGAATTTGGTTTAACCGTATCATGGTGCGAGTTTAACAATAAGGTTGGCTTATTGGAATCAAAATATTGGTTGTAAGCCCAAACATTATTCATCTTGCGCTGGGTTTTCACCCCTCTTTCTTCCAAAAACTGGGCTATTAAATTAGCGGTCCGGTCTTCTTCCTTACTAAAAGACTGGATGCGAATCAATTGCCGCAATAAGTCCAGGCTTTCTTTTTGTATATTTTCTAGTAACATAGTATCAAGTAATTAGTAACAAGCATCAGGATAGCGTCAAACCCTACACCTTCAACCTTATACCTTTAACCTTCCTTTGTGTACAAATTTCCTGCTTTTAAGGCCGAAAGTTTAATACCTTTTATCAATGATGAACTGAAACCATTATGTTCCATTTCATTTAAGCCGGCAATGGTACAACCTTTTGGCGAAGTTACCTTATCTATTTCTGATTCCGGGTGTGTTCCATGTAATAAAAGCAAATCGGCAGCACCTTTGGCCGTTTGAACAGCCATTTTTAAAGCCTCATCTGCGTGGAAACCGATTTCTACGCCACCTTGCGAGGCAGCCCTGATGGCCCTTAAGAAGAAAGCGATACCACAAGCGCAAAGTGCTGTTGCAGAGGTCATCAAATCTTCATTAATTTTGACCACAGAACCCACCGTTTCGAACATTTTGGTCACATCAGCCATATTTTCTGCTGACGCATTATCGCTCGCCATGCAAGTCATAGATTGACCAATGGCAATTGCGGTATTTGGCATTACGCGGACCACTTCAACCCCCTCACCCAGCTTTTCTCTTACAGCAGCACAACTCACACCCGAAATTACCGAAATCACCAAATGCTTAGCCTGAACAATTGAAGTTTGAATTTCGTCTAAAACCGTATTCAACTGCTGGGGCAGAACCGCAAGGATTACAACATCAGCATCAACAACTGCCTGTTTATTGTTATTGCTCACCTTAAAACCGGCTTCGGCAAAAGACTTTAAATGCTCGGTATTTCTACGAGTAAGGGTAATGTCGGCAGCTTGGGCGAAGTTGGTTTTAACCAAACCTTTCGCTAAAGATAAACCGATATTTCCGCTACCAATGATGGCTATTTTTTTATTCATGGTTGATTAAAGTTTGTTTCAGATTGTTAATACCACTTTTTCATTTTCTGGAAAGCAACTTCAGTAATGCTATTTAAAGGCATTTCCTGCTATCCGCTTTACTTCGTTGCACTCCATGTTCGCTACTATCAGGTTTATAGGGCAATAACAGTATATTATCGGTTAATTTCCATGCAATGTCTCACCCTCTACCTCCAACCTTATTACCTTCCGCCTTATTTTAGCATTTTGGTACCAAAAGTACCTGAAGCCAATTCAGCAAGTTCATCCGCTTTTCCAATATACACCGTAGTAACACCTTTTTTGATGGCTTCAAAAGCATTATGTAATTTTGGGATCATTCCACCTGCTACCGTTCCATCAGCCTTTAAACCCTCAAATTCATCTGCTCTAATTTCTCTTACCACAGAAGTATCATCATTTACATCTTTTAGTACACCTTTCTTCTCAAAGCAGTATACCAATCTTGTTTCGTATAAAGCCGACATTGCCACCGCTACAGATGAAGCAATCGTATCGGCATTGGTATTTAAAAGTTGTGTATCACCATCATGTGTAATGGCGCATAAAACGGGAACCAATCCCGCTTTCAATAAGTTATCTAATGTAGCTGCTGATACTGAATTTTCATCTAAATCACCTACAAAACCATAATCGATATCTTTAACCTGACGTTTTTTTGCCTGGATAATATTTCCGTCAGCACCGGTTAAGCCAATGGCGTTACTGCCTTTGGCCTGTAATTGGGCAACCATGTTTTTATTGATCAATCCGGCATAAACCATGGTTACAATGCGAAGGGTCTCGATATCGGTAATTCTTCTGCCCTCTACCATTTTGGCTTCAATACCCAGCGATTCGCCCAGTTCGGTTGCAATTTTACCTCCCCCGTGCACCAAAATCTTGTCTCCCGGCAGCGCCGTGAAATCCAGTAAAAACCGATGCAGGTTTTCTGAATGATCAATTACGTTTCCGCCTATTTTTATGATCGTGAGTTGTTTCATTTTATTGAGCTTAAAGCTTAAAGCAAAATGCTGAAAGCTGTGGTCTTTTAGCTTTAGTCTTTCTGCTTTTACAATTCTTCCAGCATCGCTTTTATTACCGCCTGTGCTGCCCATAAACGGTTTCCGGCTTCGTGAATTACCAATGAATTTGGGCCGTCCAAAATCTCTGATGATAATTCCAGATCACGACGCACAGGCAAACAGTGCATTACTTTGGCATTATTTGTAAATTTCAACTTTTCGTTGTTCATCATCCAGCCATCCGGATAGGGTAATACTTTACCATATTCCTTGTAGCTGCTCCAGTTTTTTACATATACATAATCGGCACCAGCCAGCGCTTCTTCTATGTTATATTGAATATCGGCACCTGGTGTAAAATCTTCTGAAAGTTCGTAACCCTCGGGCTGAGCAATAGTAAAATCAATCATTCCTTCTGCCTGTGCTTTACACATCCACTCTGCAAAAGAATTAGGCACTGCTTGAGGTAATGCCTTAACATGAGGTGCCCAGGCTAAAACAACCTTTGGTTTGCGGCCATCGGGTTTCTTGGTCCAGGTTTCATGAATGGTAATAATATCAGCAAAACTCTGCAAAGGATGGCGTGTTGCACTCTCCAAGCTCACTACCGGCACTGCACAGTATTTTACAAATTTGTTGAAAAAATCTTCACTATAATCTTCCTCACGATTATTCAGTTTCGGGAAGGAACGCAGGCCTAAAATGTCGCAATACTGCCCCATAACGGCGGCGGCTTCACGAATATGTTCAACTGTAGAACCATTCATCACTACACCATCCTGGGTTTCCAAAGCCCATCCCTCTTTATCCTGATTCATCACCATCACATTCATCCCCAAATTCAAGGCTGCTTTTTGCGTACTTAAACGGGTGCGTAAGCTTGGGTTCATAAAAACCAAACCCAGGGTTTTGTTCTTACCTAAATGCTGATGTGCATAAGGGTTGGCTTTTAATGCCAATGCATCAGTTACAATTTGCTTGATGTTTGGAACATCGTTTACGGAAGTGAACAACTTCATTTTTTTGAGGTTAAAGGTTGAGGGTTGAAAGGCTGAAGGTTTTCTGACAACCTTCCAACACTCAAAAATTTATAAAATGCGATTATCACCGCTTGATTTATATTAAAGTTTTGGGTTTCCATCTTCACCTTTCGGCCTTTTGGCTTCCCGCCCTCTGCCTATTTTACCAACTTCCCAAACGCCTCCAAAAACTCATCAGCATGTGCTTTTGTGAGGTTTAGTGCTGGCAATAAACGGATTACATTGGGTTTTGCCTCGCCGGTAAAAATGAAATGCTTAAACAAAAGCTCTTTTTTAACATGCGCCAGTTCTTCTGGTAATTCAATACCAATCATTAAACCACGGCCACGAACTTCTTTTACCTGCTCAAATTTCTTTAATTCAGCAATTAAATACGTTCCAACCTCTTCGGCATTTTTCATCAGGTTGTCTTTTTCCATCACCTCCAGCACAGCCAAAGCCGCAGCACAGGCCAAATGGTTACCACCAAAAGTGGTACCCAACTCTCCGTGCCAAGGTTTAAATTTAGGTGCGATAGCAATTCCGGCTACCGGAAACCCGTTGCCCATTCCTTTTGCCATGGTATACACATCGGCTTCTACGCCAGCCCAATCGTGCGAGTAAAATAAACCTGTTCTGCCATAGCCGCACTGAACTGAATCGGCAATGTAAACGGCATTGTACTCATCACATAGTGAACGGATTTTTTGCAGGAAGCTTTTTGATGCTTCTTTAATGCCACCAACACCTTGTATGCCTTCGATAATAACTGCCGAAATTTCGTTACCCTGTGCTTTAAAAGTTTCTGCTAAAGCCACCTCATTATTGTGCGGCAAAAAAATTACATTTTCAGTCTGGTTTACCGGGGCTACAATTTTAGGGTTGTCGGTTACAGCAACTGCCAGGGAGGTACGTCCGTGGAAAGCACCAGTAAAAGCGATTACCTTTTTTCTGCCGTTGTAAAAAGATGCCAGTTTAAGTGCATTTTCGTTTGCTTCTGCTCCTGAGTTACATAAAAACAACTGAAAATCCTTTTTTCCTGATACTTCGCCCAGTTTCTCCGCCAGTTGTACCTGCAGAGGAATTTTAACCGAGTTGGAATAAAAACCTACCTTATTTAACTGATCGGTTAAACGGCTTACATAATGCGGGTTGGTATGCCCAATGGAAATTACAGCATGGCCGCCATATAAATCTAAATATTGTTGCCCGTTAGCATCCCAAACATTGCTGCCGGCTGCTTTGGTAATTTCTATATCGTTAAGTGGGTAAACGTCGAATAAGTTCATGTATTGAGGTATAAGGTTTGAGGTGTAGGGCTTAAGGTTTTTTCCCTCCACTTCTCAAAAATTTTAAAAATGAAATTAGCATTGCCCTAACTTCGTTAATTGATTGGTTTACTTTAAGATAGTCATCTTCACTTATATATTTTAATTCAGAGGCACATAAGCAACAATAATCTATCTCATTTGCAGAACCTAAGGCATTATCAAGAAAATGCGCAAAATCTTTATCTGTAAATCTTCCACATCCCTCTACAATGTTCAAGGGTATAGATAAGGAAGCACGGGTAAGTTGTGAGGTCAATTCAAATCTCTCCTCTTTTGGAAATTGAGTTGCAATGTTCTTTTTGATAAACATATTCAATTCATGTGCCTTTTTCCAAACGTCAAGTTTTTTGTAATCTCTCATTGTTTTACCTTACGCCTTATACCCTATACCTTTTACCTTCATTAAAAATTGGCTGCTTTTAATTTTAATCCTGCTGTTTCCTCCAGTCCAAACATTAAGTTCATATTCTGAACGGCTTGTCCGCTGGCGCCTTTTAACAGGTTATCGATAATACTGATGACAAATAATTTGCCACCGTGTTTTTCAATGTGTACCAGTGCCTTATTGGTATTTACCACCTGTTTTAAATCGATATTTTTCCGGCTCACATGTGTAAAAGGATGCGCGCTGTAATAATCTTCGTAAATGGCATAGGCTTCTTCCAAAGTAAGTTCGCTTTCCAGATACATAGCGGCCAAAATACCTCTGGTAAATGCGCCACGCTGTGGGATAAAACTTAAAGCTTCCGTAAGTGATGGTTGCAACTGCAATAAACTTTCGCTAATCTCGTTCAGGTGCTGGTGTTCGAATGCTTTATAAATGGAGAGGTTATTGTTTCTCCAGCTAAAATGAGAAGTTGTAGCTAAGCTCTGGCCTGCTCCTGTAGATCCTGTTGTGGCATTAATATGAACTTCATTCTGGATCAAACCTTTCGATGCTAAAGGCAATAAACCCAACTGGATACAAGTTGCAAAACAACCTGGATTAGCAATATTTTCAGCTGATTTAATTTTATCGCGGTTTAGCTCAGGAAGACCATAAACGAATTCACGGTTTTCAAATGCAGCTTTTTCGTGCAACCTGAAATCCTGCGATAAATCGATGATTTTGACGTTTTCGTTAATTGGATTAGCAGCTAAAAACTTCTTTGCATCACCATGTCCAACACAAAGAAAAAGTACATCAATATCTTGCGGGATATCATTTACAAAGCGTAAATCGGTATCTCCGATTAAATCAGTATGTACGTCGGATATTAAGTTACCAGCATTACTGGTACTATTTACAAAAGCAATTTCAACATTTGGATGGTTAACCAAAATGCGCAGCATTTCGCCACCAGTATAGCCTGCACCACCAATAATTCCTGCTTTAATTTTCATATTTAAAAGGTTTAGGGTTCGAGGTTCAGGGTTTAAGGTTTGGGACGCTTTAACCTTACGCCGTAAACCTTATGCCTTAAACCCTGAGGCTATGCCTCATTATTTACTTTATGCCAGATCATCACCTGGTTACCGAAGATTTTAGAAAAACCTTTTACATCTTCACCGCTCCAGGCATTGTTCATTTCACCGTAGCTACCAAATTTATTGCTCATTAAATCGTGGTTAGATTCAATACCGATAATCTGGAAGCGATATGGCAATAGCTCAACAAATACCTTACCGCTCACAAATTTCTGTGTATCGGTTAAGAATGCCTCAATATTCCGCATAACCGGATCGTGGAACTGACCTTCATGCAACCAGTTGCCATAGAAAGAAGACAATTGTTCTTTCCAGCTTAACTGCCATTTGGTTAAGGTATGTTTTTCTAAAGTATGGTGTGCTTTAATGATGATGAGCGGCCCGGCGGCTTCGAAACCAACACGGCCTTTAATACCGATAATGGTATCGCCCACGTGAATATCTCTACCGATACCAAAAGGTTGAGCAATGGCCTGTAATTTCTGGATTGCCCTGACAGGTGCTAATTTTTCGCCATCAATGACCACCAATTCGCCTTTTTCGAAAGTTAATTCTACTTTACGCGATTCGGTTTCTGAAACCTGGGTTGGCCATGCACTTTCTGGTAATGTTTTGTGTGAGGTTAATGTTTCTTTACCGCCTACCGAAGTACCCCATAAACCTTTATTGATCGAATATCTTGCTTTTTCGGCACTATATTCAACACCATGACCGGCTAAATATTCTATTTCCGCTTCGCGTGACAATTTTAAATCTCTAATCGGCGTAATGATTTCAACACCTGGAATCAGGATATTAAAAATCATATCAAAACGAACCTGATCGTTACCTGCACCTGTACTGCCATGTGCTACATAATCAGCACCAATTTTCTTTACATAATTAGCAATTGCAGTAGCCTGACTCACACGTTCTGCACTAACAGAAAGTGGGTAAGTTGCGTTTTTTAATACATTGCCGAAAATCAGGTATTTAATACAATCGTTATAATACCCGTCTGTTTCATCTACCACCGCATGGGATTTTACCCCTAAAGCATAAGCTCTTTTCTCAATTTCCTGTAACTCCTCATCAGAAAAACCACCGGTATTTACAATTACCGAGTGAACTTCCAATCCACGATCTTTCGCCAGGTATATACAACAAAATGAGGTATCTAATCCTCCGCTAAATGCTAAAACAACTTTTTTCATGCTATTTAAATAAAAGGGTAAATAAAAATAAAAGGGCTTTCAAGCCGGTTTTCGGCTTTTGTTTAACAACCAAACGTTGTTTGATGCGCATAAAACGCTCGTATAATTTTGGTTTTTTCTGCAGTTCTTCGGCAAATTGCTTGGCTACTTCGTGTTTTTTCTCGGCCGGATCGTAAAGCATGGCGGTGCACATGCAGTTTTTACGTTCCTTCATTTTTAAAATTTCGAAGTTTACGCAGCTCTGGCAGCCTTTCCAAAATTCCTCATCCTGAGTAAGTTCGCTATAGGTTACAGGTTCGTAGCCCAGGTCGGAATTTATTTTCATTACGGCCAAACCCGTTGTTAAACCAAATATTTTTGCTTTGGGGTACAACCTTCTCGATAAGCCGAAAATCTCATTTTTAATGGCTTTAGCCAATCCTGCTTTACGGTATTTAGGACTTACGACCAGACCGCTGTTGGCCACAAATTGTCCGTGACTCCAGGTTTCGATATAGCAAAACCCTGCCCATGAACCATCTTTGTGAAAAGCGATAACCGATTTGCCCTCTTGCATCTTATTAGAGATGTATTCCGGCGAACGTTTTGCGATGCCCGTACCACGCGCTTTCGCAGATTCGGCCATCTCGGTTACAATTTCTTCTGCAAATACACGATGTTCAGGAAGTGCAACCTGCACTATAAATTCGTTAATATCCATTCGTTTTCTAACGAAAAATTATAAGTATTCTTGTTAATTGGGTTTTTAGAGAGGATCAATTCCTCGTTACGTTTAGTTGAGTACTAAATACGTGGAGTGAAATTTTGCCGGCTTGTGGGATAATTAAACACAGATTGAAAATGATTAACAAACAAACCTATTCCAGACACGGTTTGTGCTGTGAAAATAGAAAGTTTATTTAAAAATTGTTTAATCATTTCTTGCGTATTAGAACGGCTTTAACTCTATTGAGCTGCAAAGGTTTAAATAATAATTGAGTTACGCAATATTTTTTGATTTTTTTGCATTTTTTTTTGTAAAAAGTAAGAGCCCCAATTTGGAGCTCTTATATTATTTCTTTGTTAATCCAACTGAAACTCTTGTCCCATCTACGAAAAAATTAAGTTTTTTTGGCGAAGAACCTGCAGGTAAGCTAAATTTCCATACTGCCTCTGTAGATGCTTCTGGCTCTGGCTGTGTACTTCCGCTTTCATTTTGCCCAGGAACTGACGTTCCATTATCCAATTCAAGCCTTGCATCACTAGCAGCTACTGAAAAGTATTTTTTAGAATCTAAAGTACTTTTATTGGTAACCTGTAATTTAACGGTAAGTTCGGCCCCTGTAGATTTGCCTTCAGCATCCTGTAAGTCTACAACGTTGGCATCGGTTACTTTTACCAGCGCTTCTTTACTTTTCCCTAAGACAGCACTATCAGGCGCAACGGTAAAACTGCTCCCGGCCGGTGCATTTTCTTCTTTCGCAGGCACGGTAACTGTTGTTTCTGTTTTGGTAATGGTGGTATCCGCCGGTTTGTCTTTCGACGAACTGCTGCAAGATGAGAGCGCAAATGCGCCAGCGCAAATTATTGCCAATTTCGAGATGTTTGTTTTCATTTTTAAAAATTTAGTGGTGCATCAAAATTAATGTATTTAAAACCGTTCCGTATTAAAATAATTAAACGATTAGGTAAACTCCATATCAACAGTTAATCCATTTTTTTGTTTGCCCTCATCACCTCATGCAAGATTAAATTTTAACATCTGCTTAACAACATTTAACATTCTTTAATACTGTTTAAGCCCCATATTTACATCGCTGTAGCGAATCTATGCTGACAATCGTTTTACACGTACCCTTTAAGTATAAATCAAATTTTAACCGTATGAAGAATTTTACATCATTTCATTTCAAACTGATCACTTTATTTGTGCTAATTGCCTTTACAACATTAACGTCATGTAAAAAAGCCGAAACTGTCGATCCGTCGATATCGTATTTAAGGGTAATCAATGCATCGCCTTCTTTGGCAACTTACAACGCTTACTTTAATGGTAATATGGTTAATTCAGCAGCTTTACCATTTGGAGGTGCTATTAATTATCTTTCATACGCCGCCGGAACTTACAGCTTAAAATTTACAACAGCCAGCAGTGCAGAAAGCTTGTTAATCAAAAATGTAACTTTGAATGCAGGCACTTATTACTCGTCCTATTTAATCAATAAACCTGGCGCATTAGATGTTTATACCATTGGTGATGACCTCTCTATCCCATCAGCTGATAAAGCTTATATCCGTTTTATCAACTTATCGCCTGATGCTCCTGCTCTGGACCTGGCAAAAACGAGTGCAACCACCACGCTGGTCAACAATAAAGCCTATAAAACTGCAAGCGGCTTCATTGCAGTAGATGCCGGAACGTATACAATGGATGCGAAAGAAAGTTCATCAGGCTCTGTTAAAGCTACTTCGACGAGTACCAGCTTTGTTGCAGGTTATCATTATGATATTATTTGTGGCGGTTTGGTAACACCTGCAAATGATACCGAACGACCACTGAGTTTGCAGGTAGTGATGATCAAGTAGAAAAGGTACTATGGTACTTGAATCTAATAAAAAAGGCAATTTTCGATATGAAAATTGCCTTTTTGGTTGTTGTGAAATTTATAATTGTATCATGATTAAGAAGGCATATGATAGATCCTTCAACAGGCTCAGGATGACACTTCTAAATTTATTCCACAGCTCCTATTTTTCTTTATTTTCTAGTTACATCAGTAAATTTCACCTGAATGACATAAGTACCTTCTAATTTGAGTCTCCAAGACCACCTTGGGTTTACAGAGAAACCTGGTGATGATGGAAAGCCATCTATTGATTTTATAAAGGTACTCGGTATTCTGTAATACATTAAAAAACCCCAGTCGGTAGTTGGCGTAACATATTTTGTTAAAGGAAACGGTGCTACCTCAAAATCGCAGATCATAGCGGTATCAGTCTGAATAACCGGGTTGAATTTAGCATAGTTTTCAAAAATTGGCCTATCTCCCCTTGCTATAATTTCCTTTGCTTTAGGATTAAATACATTTCCATTTTTATCCACCATTTTTAGTATAGCTCTCGCACCTGTAGATGAAATTTTTGTACAGGTAATGATTGGGTTTTTCATTGGCGTTACCGCACCGGTAACATCATTAAAGCCGTTTGCTACATTATCAGTAATCTCAAACAGGTCATCTATAGTGGGATCTACCACATTAATTGTCGCTAATTTAGGAAATAACTTGGTACCAGTACCATTAGTCATTTCTACATCATATACATATCTTCCCAGGGGTAAGAAACCAGATGCTTTGTTAAAGGTAAGCTGTCCGCTCAATTCATTAAACTCCATTGATTTCTTTTTAACCACTTCCCTTTTCTTATTCAAAAGCTCGAGGGTTACATCTGTTTCAGGATCAAAATTGGCACCGGTCTTAAAAACAGTAATTTCATATTCCTTCGAAAACTCTGCAGGCGCAGGAGAACCATCTTCTTTTCTCAAATTGAGCAATTTATAGGTAAAAGGCGGTGTAGAGCCATCTGCATTGATTCTATCTGATTGAAAAAGGGTCAAGCCTCTTTTTGCATAAATATTATTGTCTTTATATCGAATGGAGTCACTTAGAAAACCATTCTGTATTTTTTTACAGGCCACTACAGTTAACAAGAGTAATAAACCTAAAATGTATTTCATTTTCATAATTGCGATTAAATTAATTGCCCAAGGACTGTGCATTAAAAAATAACCTGTGGTATCCACTTAACACATGAACTATACCATTGGTTGTGACGATTCCAGATGTTTGACAATCCACAGCCTTATCTTTTTGTGAATCGGGAATAGTACTTTGATCCGCCTCCTGATCATCACGTGTTCCGATTACTTTGGTATACGTTACATAATCTACATAATTAAGGTACTGTGTATATTCATAAGAACGTCTCAATTTGATCAGGTATTGAACATTTGGAATAGCCCCCAATAAACTGTTGTAAAGCTTACCGCTAACGGTCATCTGGTCTCTGTTGATTTTACCCGCAAACAAATAAGTCTTTAATGAATCATTCAGCTCCTGCGACGGAATATCTTTGATCCCAAAATCAAAATTTTCCTTTCCAAGTTGGAGAGATTTCTGGTATTTTTTGGCCTTTACATACTCCGCTATGCCATAATTTGTAGTTGCAAAAAAGGTTACATTGCCATTTACAGCATCCTTTAAACCTGCCCTGTCTATCACTTTCACTAAGGAATCGAAATTGCGGTTAGACTTTAAGTAATCGTAAGTACTTAAATTTACATTGGGATCACTAGGGCCGCCATCCCTTTTATAATCATTTTTTTTACAAGCCGTTAGCGCCAGTAATATTAATGAAAGATATACTAATATATTATTTTTCATATTTTTTAATCTCTTAATAAAAACAACTTATACTTTACCCAACCAATATGGTGTTTGTTTCAATAACGGATTGTTTCTAAACAATGCGGGGTCTACCGGCCAATAGAAACCTTCTCGTCTGAATCTGCTTTCTGTAAGCCAATCCACAATAAGACCGTATCTTCTGGTTCTGAGCAAATCATAAAACAAATGTCCTTCCAGATACATTTCTTTCCCACGCTCATAGGCATATTCATCCATTACCTGATCTACGGAGCTTCCAGAAGGGATCAATACCGGATTTGGGTCATTTCTTTTCCTGAAATCATTAATAATACCGATGGCTGTTGCTGCATCCTTTTTGTAAAGTGCAATCTCCGCTTTAAGTAGTTTCAAATCACCCAGTCTGAAAATGATAATGTTATTGCTCAGATAAGGGTCTAATTTTTGCCCCGGATTTCTGTACGTTACATTACTGTATTTTATACTCATTGGTTTATCTGGGTTGGCAAGGTCGAAGCCCTTTTTATAACGGATATCAGTGGTTGTTTCGAAATGATTATTAAGATACAAAGGCGTGGTATAAAAACGTGGGTTGTTTCCATAACCTTTAATATAATTCTCATTTAAAAAATAAGAACCTATGGAACTATTAGAACCTTCCAATGTATTCTCGCTAATGTTGATTTCGAATATTCCCTCAGAAGAACGACCAATAAAGGTATTTTTATAATTGGCAGTATCGGTTAATGCATATCCTCCTTTGGCAATTAGGGTATTTATGGTCGTATCAGCACTGTTCACGTCAGTCAAATTTGGTGCATCCACTGAAACATCCAACATGGTTGCTCTCCAAAGATACAAATGTGCTAAAAGGGCATATACTGAGCCTTTATTTGCAGTAACTTTAGCGTCGCCGGTATTGGTATAATTCCAGCTTAATAGATTAATGGCTTTTTTACAATCATTTTCAATCAATTTCATCACCTCTGATTTCGAACTTCTTGGCAATTGAGGCGCATTGATCGGATCATCATAAGCTTCTGTAACCAGCGGCACATCGCCCCATACCCTCACCATCATAAAGTAACTTAATGCGCGAAGAAAATAGGCCTGGCCAATCACCGAATTCCGGAATTGTGCAGGATCGTCTTCGCCAGACAATTGTGTATCGCTCATAGCATTAACTTTCTTCAAAATCAGATTAGACATGGCAATACTCTTATAATATAAAGTATAATTTGCCAGCGTATTCAGATTGTATTGAAAAGTAAAATCTCCACCCTGAATTCCTTCTAAACCGTCTCCGGAATATTGGATGGTAAAATAGTTTTTGGCAATCGCATCGCCATACATAAAATAACGATTGTTTTTGTTGGTAATCGCACTACGCATCATGGCATAATTACCGGCGATAGCACTTCTAACATCTCTGGACGATTGCCAGAATGTTTGCTCATAAGGTGCGTCCTTAGGTTCCTCATACAATAATTTTTTACAGGAACTTACGGTAACCGCTGTAGCCACTGCGATAAGTACACCGATTTTTGTGATTATATTTTTCATTTATTTAACGACATTAAAATTGAACTTGTACACCTAAAGTATATTTTCTTGGAATAGGATATCCTGTTCCGTTATACTCCCCATATCCGCTGACAGCTTCTGCATCCGGTAATTTTTTTGATTGCTGGAACATATAAACGTTATCAGCAATAGCGTATAATTTCAGCTGACTTAAGCCTAATTTTCTTACGATTTTAGGGCTGAAATCATAACCGATATTAATACTTCTTATCCTTGCATAACCACCTTTTTCAAGGAAAAAGGATTGTGCAGCTGTATAATAATATCTATAGGATCCCAAATCGAGTTTTGCATACTCGGCTTGATCTCCAGGATTTCGCCAGATGTTCAGGCGACTGAGATCCGGTGAAGAAACACTGGCAAAATTATATACTGCATTAGCATCAGTTGCGTTCGTAAAACGATCTGAATCAAATAGATTGAGTACGTCACGTTTAAGTGTAAAGTTGACAAAAATACTTAAGCTAAAGTTTTTGTAAGAAAAGTTGTTCGTCCAACCACCGGTAAAACGTGGATTGGGATCGCCAATTGGTGCTTTGTCCGGATTGATGCCATCATTAAAAACATCTATAAAATAATCTCCATCCAAATCGGCCAGATAAAAATCACCTGCATTATACGTTCCGTTACTATTTCTATATCTTTCTCCGGTATAAGGATTCTGAGGAATATCTGCTGAAGTAGAAAATACGCCTTTTGTACGGTATAAATAAAAAGCATTTAGTGGACTACCTACAGAAAGCACGTGGTTTTTATCAAAACGATCTCCACTCAAAATAATATCACGTCCGCCATTCGGCAAACTCATGATCTGATTTTTATTATAAGAAATATTAAAAGAGCTATTCCACTTAAATTCCTTACGGATTGGATTTGCAGTTAAAGTCAACTCCAAACCAGCATTACGAACCGCAAATGCATTGGTGAAAGCATTGTCATAGCCTGATGTAACTGGCAAATCAACGTTGAAAAGTTTTTGTTTTACTTCTTTGTTATACACATCGAATGAAATGGCATATCTACCGTTATCGATTTCCATATCGGTACCAATATTCCATTGTGTAGATCTCTCCCAACTTAAATCCTTTTGAGCCACACCATTTCTAAAGTTAGGTGTAATTGCGGTTACACCATTATATGATGTTGCTCCAGAATTCCCACTAAAATAACCATTGTTAACCTGGTAGGTATTATATTGCACGTAAGCATTTCTTTTATCTTCATTTCCCGTCACGCCATAACTTCCCCTTATTTTGATTAATGTAAATGGGTTATTGGATAAGTTCTTCATAAAGTTTTCTTCTGAAAGAAGCCATCCTGCTGAAATGGAAGGGAATACTCCATATTTGTTATTTTCACCAAAGCCAGATGAACCATCCGTTCTGATTGTTCCCGATAAAAGATACTTGCCATCATAGTCATAATTAAAGCGACCATAATAAGCTATTAGCCCATGGGCAATGTAATTTGAATAAGCATAAATATTCTGTTGTTTAAACCCGGTAACCGTTTGGATATTATCTGATGCGCCACCATAACCGGATGCCTGCGTAGACTGAAACAAACTATACTCGATATCCTGACCCGCTACTGCACTGAAAGAGTGCTTTTTAACAGAACCATTATAAGCTAAATAGTTCGATGTTCTTAAACCTATGGCACTTGAAGAAAAACTGGAAGAACTGTTGCCAAAACCATTGTTTAACAAATTGCTCATACTTACATCCCTACGGGTATTGTCATTGGTATAAGAAGATTGGGAATTTAAGGTAAAGTGTTTATTAAATTCATAGGCCAGGTTGAGATTCGCTCCAAATTGGTTTGAAATATTTCTGTTTAAGTTTTCACCATCCTTACTCACAAAATAATCCAGTTTTTCGGGAGAGATATTGAATAACGAAGAAGGTAAATTACCGGAACCAATTTTAGTAGGCTTAGACGGATCATTTGGATCTTCGTTTCCTCTACCCCTGCTAGAACTTGAATAATAAAATATGGGGTTGATCATTAATTTTTTATTCATTGCTCTAGAGGTAAGATTTAAACGGGTTGTATAACGTTTAAAGCCTGTTCCTTTTACAATACCATCCTCATCATAATAACCTCCACTAAAACGATAAGTTGTTCCATTATCAGTACCACCGCTTATACTCAGGTTATTATCATTTATTTTACCTGTCTGATAAAATAAATCCTGCCAGTCAGTATGGCCGTTAAAGGCTGGATTCAAACTATCGGTAAGGATATAAGGTAGTTGTACACGCTGGTCATAACTCAGTTGTCTTTGAAGCACCTCCATTTTCTGTCTACGCTCTGTAGTACCCATAGTAGCCTGTCTTAAGTTAGGGCGTTGCACCATACCGTAATAAGAGTTAAAACTTACTCGAGTATCACCGCCAACACCTTTCTTTGTTGTAATTAAAATTACGCCATTGGCAGCCCTTGAACCGTAAATAGCAGCTGCTGATGCATCTTTTAACACATCAATAGTTTCGATATCACTCGGATTAAGGCCGGCCATATAGTTGGTTCCTGTACCCGTTCCCGGAGGAACATAATCATCAGACGATTGAGGAACACCATCTACCACATAAAGTGGCGATCTAATTACATTAAACTGATCATAACCTGTGCTACCTGTTGAGTTACCCCTTACCGATACCGTAGGCGCCACACCTGGCTGACCAGTGAAGTTTTGAACGTTTACTCCAGATAAACGGCCCTGTAACAACTGATCAAAACTTGCCGCGGGCAAGTTAGCCAGTTCTTTACCTGAAATACTTGAAATTGCTGCGGTAGTTTTCTTTCTGGTAATTTTCTGATAACCGATAGTAACGACCTCGTTCAGCGTATTATTATCTTCTTCCAAAGAAAAGCTCAGTGTACCGCTTGCTGAAACCGTTTTCTCAACCGAACGATAGCCCACAATTCTAGCGGTAATAATTGCACCCTCTTTTTGAACTGTTAAGGTAAACTTGCCATCTGCATTAGTTGCTGTACCATTCTTGGTACCTTTTTCGATAATTGAAACCCCGGGTATGGGTTTATTAGTTTGATCTACAACTGTTCCCTTAACGGTTTTCTGAGCAAAGGCCAGCCAAGGGATGAGTAGATAAAATAATGTTGCCATTAAAAATTTCACATAGCAATGTTTTGTAGAATTTTTTTCCATTGATGGTTAGTTAGTTAGTTGTGTTTGACTATAATCTAAAGTATCAACATTTTTACCTGTGGGTTAACTGCTTTTTAGCTAACTAAAACCATATTTTAACTTAAAATTTTAACACTATTTAACATTTAATTCTTCAAAACAATATTTCCCCCATTTAAAATGTGGCTTTTCAGCACTTCAGCGGCACTTTTCAATAAAATAAGTCTTATTTTAGGCGTTTTTCAGAATAGATAAGACTAATTAATTAGCAATCAGATTTTGCTAGCTAACACCATAAAAAATCTACTTGCAATGGATGCTAAAACGATAAACTAATATTTTAGTACATTGGCTGTTTTAAAAATAAGGAGGATACATACTTCCAGTATTTTACTATCAGAATAGTTTAGATTATATATAGTTCCACGGCTGTTTTCCAGCTGTTTAAATTGATCCAAAACAGTTGTTGACTATTGCCAATTCAGTTGTTGTCGCTAATAGAAACCAGGTAAATTATTCCGTAGGTCGTAAGGAAAGCATTGGAAAGCTACCAAATGACTAAGGTGCGTTCGAAAACAAAGGTAAGCCAAATTCTCACATCATACTTTCATTAGGCACTGTCATCCTTGACATAAAAAAATCAGATAATATCAAAGCTGGGGAAAATAAAATAGTTGATTTTGTGATCAGACAGAGACCTGCTTATTGAGCAAATAGCTGTAGAAATTAGAGTGATTAAAGTATTACTACTCATTTAAATTATTCATGAGTTTTTATAAAAGCATTTCTATCTACAAATTACAAAAAACTGAAAACAAACATGAAGTACCATATTTGCCAGAAATTCATCATCGAATTATGCGAATACGTAAATAAGATAAGTAAACTATTAATTAAATTGCGTTATTTAAGAGTATAGGATGATCACTATTTTAAAATAAAACCATATTTTTTTGATATTGTATCAACATTATCCAGATAGAGCCAATCCTTGTAGAAAAGTTCCGACTTCTTAAATTCAAAAAACGCATTTCTCTGAAAATTGACGCCGTATTTTTCCAACTCAAAACCCTCATCCACAATAAACTGGATATTCGTGTTTTTCATTGAATCCAAAACTTCAGCATTATTACTGGGAATGATAACAATCTTTTTATAATCGCTAAATTTATTATTTTTTTTATCGCCTAATTGCTTTAGAAATTTGATGGTTTTTTCAGTGCATGAGCCACAGTTGCCTGATATCACAACAATAAAATAATTATCCAGTTTCGATAAATCAGTGTGATGCTTTTCATTAAAATACATATTAAGATGCTCTTCATCTTCGGTTAATTTACGCTTATTACATGCTATTACAATTAATAATAGGATAAAAACAATATTATATTTTTTCATTGGAATTTACTTTGTCAATTTTGATAATGTCGAATCTCAAATGTAGCGGATCCATGAATCTATTTTTTCTATGGTTCGGAGAAATAAATAAACCCTCTTTAGTAATAAACCACGTATTTGGGGAATATCTATACTTAGGTAAATCCATTTCTTTTATCACCTCAAATTTTTCATTAAAAATCATCAAAACCAAAGGTTTATCCAAAATAGAATTAAAATATTTCCCATCTTTTTGATTTATATTTCGCAAACTAAATCTATAATAAATATGCCTAAACTTATCATACATCACATTAAAGAATTGGGTATTTTCGATATGATGGGTCACCCATTTTTTGGGATCTTCTCCTTTAGTATAAGATATGGAATCAACTAATTTTTTGCCTTTCGAAGGAGTTGCGCCATAGCAGGTAATAGTTGAATGTTTCGGATCATATTGATAAATGTTTGATTCACCCAAGTAACTATACGTTAGGAAACCTTGTTTTTGATGTTCGCTTGTAACAATCGACGTTAGGAAACCTGCGCTACCTTTGATCTTATATAAATAATCAGAATATGAAATAGGCAAAAAATGCAAGTTGCTATTAACTAGATTTAAAGAAGCACATGTTGGCACTTTCTTGGTCCAGTCAAAATTGTAGTATACTTGATTCAATATAAGCTGATCATTATAAAAAAACATTTTAAATTCATGACTATAAGAAATTAACTTCCCTGGCATATTATTTTTGACTGAAATACTATCTAATGAGATTTCTTGCTTTTTTCGAAGATTTGTATCTATTACAATCAATCGTTCATTTCCATAATTCAGGACAATTGAATCAAAGTTTATTATACTGATATCTGCTAAACTTCTGCTTTTGTCTAGATCCTTTTTGTCTAAATTTTTAAATGACAGACTTTTGCCAATTAAGCTTAATTGCTTATGCAAAGTTCTGGTTGTTAAATTAAAAACATCAATATTCGATGTCGTAGGGTTATAACCTAAAAGATAATCTGTGTTACCCTCGCTATATTGCGTGTAGGTAAAATAAGTATTGGCATCCTTTTGTCTTATAGGTATCTGGATAGAATCCATCTTAATTTCATATTCCAAGGCATCTTTAGCAAATTTTGATTTTATGATGTACTTATCTTCATCTGTGTTTTTGCATGAACTAATACAATAACTGCTTAAACACAATAAGCAGAAGACAAATAAATTGTTAAACATATGATTACTTAATCTGAAAGGGATTGGATAATTCACCAAAGTACTATGGCCTAGTCAATCAATTGGATCTGCTGTAAAACAATACTTCTGAAATTGCATAGCGAGAATCGCTTTCTTGGAGCATGCTACGCTATGACTTAATGAAAGTTCCTGAAACCCATAAAAGCAAACCCGGGAAAGGTATAACACTATATATTGGCACTTAAAATTGGTTAATTAGCAAAATTGAAAGAACATAAGAAAAGTTAATTAGCGACGCAACTAATCCATCAGGACAAGCTTTCCAATATGTTTAGTGTGGTTGTTAATTATAATATTAAGAGATTTTGCATTTAAAGTAAAGCGACACCTATATTTCTTATTTTCATAGCTTTTTTTTTAAATGGAAAATTAAATATCAATTAATGAGAAAAATTAAATGACATTAAGTTTTCTCATTAAACTATGCTTAAATTGAGTTTCTTGCTCCATTGAATAACCTAACTCTAATTGTTTTAATAATAAAACGTAATTAGGATCAATCTGGTGGTGTTTGGCAATTCACTAGCGTACCGCAACTTGGTCCACTATTTGGCGCTCCAGCAAAACAGCCAAAGGCGATGCTTCCGTAATCACACGGAACTGGATGGTTTTCTCCTGGACATTGTTTCACAGATGCACATTCTGAACCAGTTTGAAGGCCGGTTTTACAGCCCATCAAATTTGATGAACCAGGACAGGGATATACTCGTTTGATTTGCTCAGGTTGCGCAGGCTTACATTGTTCCAATCCAGTTGAACACAACATGCCAGAAGTAGCACCGCAGCCATTAGAACCATCCGGACAAGCTTTTACATATTGACCATCTGCGCTGCTGGCCAGTTTATTAAGTGATTTGGCGTTTTCAAATAAGGAAACAGCTTCTGTCACCTTGTAATTTACGTCTTCTTCTTTTTTACAGGAAAAGAAGAAAAAACAAATTAAGAAGAACGAAATAATAGATGTTAATTTCATAAAGATTGTGTTTAAATAAATGTTAGTTTAATGCATTTTACTGAATTGTGATTTTTCAAGCTTTAAAATATTTATAACAGGAATGTATACTGAAGCTCACATTGCCTCCATCAAATTAAAGCTTTTTTCGACATACATTTCACTTAGATTTTAACTCAAACTACCTAAATATTAACGCGTTAATGTATTACCTATCTTTTAAGCTATACGTTAGACGGTTTGTTTAATTGTTAACACACATCGTATTATTAACAGGTAGCTACCAATTAGTTGATGACGATCTAGAATACTTTTTTCCAATTTAGAATAATTCAAAATAATTTGGATTATACAAATTTCTGCCGTTATTTTGCGGCTGTTTAGAATTAATCCAAATAAATAATACGATGCTTAAAATCAAACTCATTAGTTTTATATTATTATTTACTTTTACCAGTACACTATGCTTTGGCCAACAGTATGCAACGATCAATGGTACAGTCACCACATCTGATGGAAAACCAGCTGCCTATATCTCAGTTGGCTTAAAAGGGAAGGGCCTTGGAAACGTAACCAATGAGAAAGGGATTTTCGAAATACGCAGTGTTAAACCAGGTTCTTATATCATACGTGTATCAGCCGTTGGCATACAGAGTTTAGAAAAATCAGTTGCGGTTAACGCAGGGGAAAACAAAACAGTCGATTTTGTGATCAATCAGAACTCAAACCAGCTCAATGAGGTTAACATTAATAAAGGTAAAGCCAATAAATACGGCGCTCAAAAGAGTGATTATGTAGCTAAAATGCCGATAAGCAACCTGGAAAACCCTCAGGTTTATACCACCATTACCAAAGAAACATTTAACGATCAATTGATTTTCTCGGTTGATGATGCTACGCGTAATGCTGTTGGTATTCAAAAAATGTGGGAATCAACAGGACGTGGTGGAGATGGTGGTGCATATTATGCGTCGAGGGGATTTATTGTTCAATCCAAACTTAGAAACGGAATTGCAGGTAATGTAACCAGCCGTAATGATGCAGCCAATATAGAAAGCGTTGAAGTCATCAAAGGTCCATCGGCCACTTTATTTGGTAGTACCTTAACTTCTTATGGAGGCTTGATTAACCGAATCACCAAAAAACCTTTTGAAGGCTTGGGCGGAGAAGTAACCTACTCTGCTGGCAGCTATGATTTAAACAGGGTAAGCACCGATTTTAATTTCCCTGTTGATAAAGCCAACCACATTTATGCCCGTATCAACGCATCTTACAATTATAAAGGCTCTTTCCAGCAAAATGTATTCGACAGGGGCTTCTTTGTTGCACCAAGTTTAGCCTATAAAGTAAATGATAAATTGGATTTTACTTTTGATGCTGAAATCGCGAATGGTAAAAATACCCTGAAACCATTTGTTTTCTTCTATTTTCCGATGAAAGACCTTGGTTTTGATCGGGCAGATCAGTCTGGTATACCTTACGATAAATCGTTTACAGGCGATGCGATGAAGCAAAAGTATAACAGTACTACCTTCTTTGGACAAGCAAATTATAAATTTAACGAAAACTGGTCATCACACACCAGCTTCTCATCCAGCTATAGTTTTTCTAATGGCCGTGGAACATACCTGTTCCTGATTCCAAATAATTATCCGCCACTGGGCAACCCAACTGCTGCACCTGGCTCCGATTTCATCTCGAGGGCAGATCAATCAACAGATAACAGCAAACTTTACAACTACGAAATTCAACAAAATTTCAACGGCACTTTTAACCTGGGATCAATCAGGAACAGGCTGGTTTTAGGTTTAGATTATTTACGTCAAAACTCCGATCAGTTGTTTTATGGTATCGATAGCTTCGATTTAACAAATAAAAACGGAACAGGCAGCAATTATAACAACTTCACAGAATATAATTTAGCGGCCGTTTATGCAGCAAATGCCTATTCCAAATATCCGATTAATTTTAAATCGAATACTTACAGTGCCTACGCTTCTGATGTAATTAACCTAACCGACAGATTAATTGCCTTAGCTGCCATTAGAGTAGACCGGTTCGATAATAAGGGTAATTCTGACCGTGCAGGTTCAGCGCCAAAAGGTGCTTATAAACAAACTGTTTTCTCGCCGAAATTCGGCTTGGTATTTCAGCCTGTTAAAGATCAGCTATCGCTGTTTGCAAATTATCAGAACGGTTTTAATAACATCAATGGTATAGATTATAAAGGCGATGCATTTAAGCCGGAGCAAGCCAACCAGATAGAAGGTGGTGTTAAAAGCAATCTTTTTGGAGGTAAATTAACCGGATCAGTATCTTATTATTACATCAAAGTGAAAGATATTGTAAGGGGTTACAATGGCGATCCATCTAATCCAAATGCACAGATCCAGGATGGCAACAAAATTAGCAAAGGTGTAGAAGCAGAAATTGTAGCCAACCCTTTAAACGGTTTAAACATTATTGCAGGTTTTGCCTATAATGATAACCGCTTGCAAAATGCTTCTCCGGATGTTGAAGGGAGACGTGATGCTTATTCTGCTTCGCCGTACTCGGCAAACTTATGGATCAGTTATAAATTTGCGGCAGGTACGTTAAGGGGTTTTGGTTTAGGTGCCGGTGGTAACTATGCCAGCGATAACAAAATTGTAAATAGTGTAAGCCAGGGCGTATTCATCCTACCTGCTTACGAAGTTTTTAACGCATCGGTGTTTTATGATCACCAAAGATTCAGGATTGGTGCCAAAGTAGACAATTTTACCAATCGAAAATACTGGACAGGTTACAGCACCATGAATCCTCAAGACTTAAGAACTTTTACAGGAAGTGTTACTTACAAATTTTAATTAAAGTCCCCTATCCACTTTGAAATGAATAAAATCAAAACTATCACTTTAACATTCCTCATTTGCCTTTTTAACCTGTTTTGTTTTGCACAGCAATTTGGAACAGTAAAAGGCAAGGTATCCACCGCCAACGGAAAACCCGCAGCTTTTATCTCAATCGGATTAAAAGGAAAAGGATTAGGCACAACGACTGATGAAAACGGCTCATATACCATTAACAGGGTTAAAGCCGGCACCTATACCATTAAAGCATCGGCTGTGGGTATCGATCCATCAGAAAAAAACATCACCATTACAACTGGCCAAACCCTTGTAGTAGATTTTGTATTAAAAGAAAATGATCAGGTACTGGAAGAAGTGATTGTTGCAGGCATCAACAAAAAATACAAAGTAAGCCTGCCGTCGGCAACACTGCGGTTAAATGAGCCCTTGTTAGAAGCGCCTCAAAATATTCAAATTGTGAGCAATCAAATCATTAAAGACCAGCAAATTATCAGCATGAGCGATGGTTTGATCAGAAATGTGAGTGGTGCAGTTCGTTTAGAGCATTGGGGCGATTTATACACGAATATTTTGATGCGTGGTTCACAAATTCAGGCAATGCGCAATGGCTTTAATGTGGTTTCTTCTTACTGGGGGCCGCTTACCGAAGACATGAGCTTTGTTGATCATGTCGAATTTGTGAAAGGCCCGGCCGGATTTATGCTGGGCAATGGCGATCCGAGCGGCATGTACAATGTGGTAACCAAAAAACCTACCGGGTTAAATAAAGGTGAAGTTTCATTTACTGCAGGCAGTTTCGATATGTACCGTACGGCGATAGATTTAGATCGTAAGTTAACTGCTGATGGCAAATTCCTGTTTAGATTGAATGCTGCAGCACAAAATAAAGGTTCATTCAGACCTTATGAAAAAAACGACCGTTACAGTTTTGCACCTGTATTAAGCTATCAGATTACACCAAGCACCAAACTAACCGCAGAATACACTTTACAAAATGCTAAAATGACTGAAGTAGGCTCGTATTACATTTTTAACATTGCAGGGTATGCCAGCTTACCTAGGTCGTTTACCTTAACACAGCCAGGCGTGCAACCAACCAGGATTAACGACCATAGCGTAACTTTAAACCTCACCCAACAATTGGGGCAGAACTGGAAACTGACCGCACAGGCCGCTTATTACAAATACCTGCAGAACGGAACCAGCTCATGGCCGTCAACTGTAAATGCTAATGGTACCGTTATCCGTAATGTGGGCATTTGGGATGCCGAAAGTTCGATGAAACTAGGCCAGTTATTTGTAAACGGAACAGTTAAAACCGGTGGAATTGTGCATCGTATATTAGCAGGTTTTGATGGCGGCAAGAAAAATTATATGGCCGATTGGGGCCAATCGCATAATTTGGATCTGCCCGGTTCTCCGTTTAATTTATACAATCCCAACTATGGTTTCCCATCAAACGGCTATCCCCAATTTGATCGTATTACACCCTTATCGGAAAGAGCACTTGCCGCGGGTGGTTTAATGGATCAGAAATACATGAGTGGATATGTTCAGGATGAACTGGGTTTCTTTAATAACATCGTTCGCTTAACCCTTGCCGGCCGCTATACTTATGTAAGTCAATCAGCATGGGGTGCTGCTCCCGATAAGGCCAAACATGTAACCCCAAGGGTTGGTTTAAGTGTATCAGTTGATAAAAACACATCTGTTTACGCGGTTTACGACGAGGCTTTTACGCCTCAAACAGGTTTTTTCCGTGATGGTTCTACAGCAAAACCCATAACCGGCAATAACAAAGAGTTTGGCATCAAAAAAGACTGGTTTGATGGCCGCTGGAATACAACCTTATCTGTATACAGAATTACCAAACAGAATGAAATTACCGCCGACCCTTATAACAAAGCCGGAGAAACTTATAGCATTGTAATTGGCGAAAAAAGGGCTCAAGGTATTGAATTTGATTTACGTGGCGAATTGGCAAAAGGCTTAAATCTAATCGCAAATTATGCTTATACCGACGGTAAGGTAACCAAGGTGGCAGAAGGTGTTACCAGCATTTCGGTTGGTCAGGTGGTTCCTGGTTTTTCTAAACATACGAGCAATGCCTGGTTAACCTATTCACTACAAAATGGCCTGTTTAAAGGAGCAGGCATTTCTGGTGGCTTTACTTATTTGGCCGGAAGAGCAGTAGGTACTTACAGCGGAGATAATACGAAAGAAAATCTACCAGATTACTTCAAACTTGATGGTGGCCTGTTTTGGGGAAACAAAAAGTTAAAAATAACAGCTAATGTATTTAACATTTTAGACAAGTATTTATATAGCGGCGCTTATTATACCAATTATTGGAATGCGCCCGATTATAATCAACCCGTTTACTCATGGCAGGCTGAAGCGCCAAGAAACTATCGTGTAAGTGTAGCTTATAAATTTTAATCACCATCCCCGGCTGCTGGATCAGATCAGCTGTCAGGGATTAAAAACCGAAAACATGAAAATTAAAATCTCATTACTGGCACTATTCCTTGCCTTTAGCATCTCGAATGTATTTGCACACGCCTTATGGATAGAAACAGCCTCAACAGGCAAAAAAGGGCAGCCTCAGGAAGTAAAAATATTCTTCGGAGAATATGAAAGCAACGAACCCGATTCTACAGCAAAATGGTTCAGTAACCTGAAAGAATTCAAATTGGTTTTAACGTCACCTAATGGCGCCACAAGGGTTTTACCGTCTTCGCCGGATTTACTTTTTTATAAAGCCAGTTTTACACCAGAACAGAATGGAACCTATAAAATTTCTATTGTGCACGAGGTAGCTACCGTTTACGAAAAGGCAAAAATTGAGTATTATGCTTTTGCAGATGTTGCTGTTGGCACCTCAAAAATCAACACCGCTTTTCCAGCCGAAGCAGCTTTAACCATCAGGCCGGATAAACATCTGCTAAAAGTTGGTGAACCAGCCATTCATGAGGTTATATATAACAAAACACCTTTTGCAAACCAAAAATTAACCATCGTTGGTCCAGATAAGAAAGGCCAACCTGCCGAAACCGATGCACAGGGTAAATTCATCTTCAAACCAGCTGCAAAAGGAAATTACTTTATGGAAGCTTTTACGGAAGATAAAACACCAGGCAAACTGGATGGCAAGGATTACGAAAAAACATGGCATTTGGTCACCTACACCACCGCAATTCAATAAACGGATTAACTTAATTTTTTTGACCAATTGGCAATTAAACCTGCCAATTGGTTCATTTATTTAATAAAGCGTCATGTTGTCAAAAAAACCAGTACAGAAAAAAACAAAGAAATCGCGGATAAGAAGTATCAGCGATTGGTTACACTTATGGCTGGGTATCGCAACAGGTCTTGTGGTTTTTCATTTGGGAATTACAGGCTGTATTTTCGCTTTTCAGAAAGAAATTACTGAGTTTATCCATAAGAAAGCATTTTTTGTTGAAGTACCGGCAAATAAAAGAACTATTCCCTTAAGCATATTAAAGGCAACAGCCGAAAAAACCTTGGGTGGCAACAAAAAAATTACTTTCATATCAAGCTATACGCAAGCTGACCGCGCGTGGGAGTTTGGTACTTACAAGCCTGGTAATCCTAAAGCATTTTGGTATTTCGATTCGATAGCTTATTACGACATTGTACTGATCAACCCATATACAGGTAAGGTTACATTAGTGTCCGATTACAAATACGAATTTTTCAGCATCATTAAAATGCTGCACTGGAGTTTTCTCATGAATCATCCCATCGGACAGCAGATTATCGGTTGGAGCACCCTTATTTTTGTTTTTCTTTTGATTTCAGGCATGGTGATGTGGTGGCCCAAAAATCTCAAAAAATCAAACTTCGATAAAAGTTTTAAAATCAAATGGAAAGCCAAATTTAAACGCATCAACTATGATATGCACAATGTACTTGGCTTTTATGTGATGATCATTTGTTTGATGCTTGCGTTAACCGGTCTGGTATGGGCTTTTCAGTGGTTCCAGAATACAGTTTATGTAGTGGCATCGGGTAGTGTCTCACCTCCAAAAACAATAGTAGCCCAGTCAGACTCCACTAAAACCGTTAAAACCATTCCGTTTGATATCGCTTTTGAAACCGCGCAAAAGATGTTTAAAAATGCAGAACGCATCGGGATGTCGCCAGCCGAAGGTGGTACAGCAACCATTTATGCTACCGGCTACAAAGGCAAAGAAACGTATTGGAATTTTGATGTTCTGCTTTTCGATCAGTATACCGGCAAATTGCTGGCCCGTAAAAACCAAAGCGATAAAAATGCAGGCGAGGCCCTTATCGGCATGAATTACGACATCCATGTTGGTGCCATTTTGGGCCTTCCCGGAAAAATAATGGCATTTTTTGCCAGTTTAATTGCAGCAAGTTTGCCTGTTACCGGATTTATCATCTGGTGGGGCAAAAAGAAAAAGAAGAAAAATCCCGCAGCTGCGGTAAATTGACCACAACCTTAATTAATGATAAAAATGAAGTCATTGAACCTAATCTTGGTATTAACCGTTTTAATCACTTTTAATACTCATGCACAAGCAACAGTAGATTCTCCGGAAGAAAAATTTGAAAAGGACAGAAAAGCAATAAAATCGTTAGCTGGTTTTTACGAAGTGAATTTTAACTATGGTGAGGTTAGTGCTCCAGATCCTAACTACAAATTCAGTAAACCTTATGAAAGCCATGGCAATGAATGGGCAGAAATTATTGTTGACGAGCCTAAAAGAATTGTAATACAACACCTATTGGCGATTAATGATACTACAGTAATTAAACATTGGCGCCAGGACTGGACCTATGAGGATACCAATATCCTGCTTTATACAGAAGGTAACGCATGGAAGAAGGGCAATTTAACGCCGGCCGATGTAAAAGGCAAATGGACACAAAAAGTATATCAGGTTGATGACAGTCCGCGGTACCAGGGCTATGGCACGTGGAGCCATGTTGGCGGGCATGATTCATGGTCGAGCGAAACCGATTCTCCATTACCGAGAAGAGAATCTACCGTACGTAAAGATTATAATGTGTTAAACCGTGGCAGCAGAATTACCCTCACCAAAAACGGCTGGATGTTTGAACAGGATAATAAAAAAATTATACGCTCAGCCAGTGGCGATCAACTGTTAGCTGTTGAAAAAGGTTACGAGGAATTTACCAAAATAGACCCTAAATTTTTTGCAAATGCACAAAAGTGGTGGGCCAGCCAAAGCGCTTACTGGGCAGATGTGCGCAGTATTTGGGCCTATATTATTGATGCGCAAAGCACATTTAAAGTAAAAACTATGGCCAATGGCAAATTGCTTTATGAAACACTTTTTAATCTGGGCGACCAATCTATCAAAGAAAAATGGACGGCAGCGCAGAATAAAGAAAAAATTAGAACGGCCTTGCAGCCTTATCTGGTAAAATAAAAAAGGTTAATTTTTGCTAAGTGGTTGATGATTGATGGCAGGAGCTGTTAACATCAACCATTTTTTTTTGCCTAAAGTTAAGATGTTGGTCGAGATTTGCAATCTCGACTGAATGAACTGTAGAATTGTCATTCAACTAAAAAATCTCTGGGTCTGATTACAAATTCCGACTAAAGAGTATTTTATTTTACTAAATTCCGGCATGAAAAGATTTGGCTTCGTCATCTTCCTGTTTTGTGCCGTTAACAGTTTTGCGCAGGATTCTACTTATACCAGAGGGATTATCAATACCCTTAGCTCAAAAGCATTCTGGGGCAGAGGCTATACCAAAGATGGGATGAAAAAAGCGGCAGATTATATTGCCGATGCCTATCAAAAAATAGGTTTATCGCCAATGGGAACAGCATATAAACAGATGTTTAATTTTCCTGTAAATACTTTTCCCGGAAAAATGAAGGTAAGCATCAATGGCAAAAAACTCATTCCCGGCGAAGATTTCATTGTCAGTAATGAAAGCCCGGGTATTAAACAAATATCGAAACTAACTCCGGTCGACGGCCTTAGTTACCGGGCTACACCATCATTACAAGTATTACTAAAAGATAAATTGACGTGGTCTGTAGCTACCGAGGTTGGCGATGTTACTACCATACAGCTCAATAAAAAATGCTTTGCTGCCATCCCGAAAGAAATCAGCGTTGACATTGAAAACAAGTTTATCTCAGATTTTCAGGCGGCCAATATTTGCGGTTTAGTTAAAGGAACTGCTTATCCTGATTCATTATTAATTATTACCGCACACTACGACCATTTGGGTGGAATGGGTGCAGATACTTTTTTCCCTGGTGCAAACGATAATGCGGCTGGTGTGGCTACTCTATTGAGCCTCGCCAAATATTACGCCGCCAATCCCCAACCCTACACTATTGGTTTTATCTGTTTCGCTGGTGAAGAAGCTGGTTTATTGGGATCAGGATATTTTGTAGAAAATCCTCTGGTGCCCCTGGGCAAGATAAAATTCCTCATCAACCTTGATTTAGTGGGTACAGGAGAAGCCGGCATGACTGTGGTGAATGCCTCAGTTTATCCGGAGGCCTTTGCGCAGCTAAATGCCATCAACAATAAACATCATTACATTTCTAAAATCAATCAGAGAGGCAAGGCAGCCAATAGTGACCATTATTTTTTTACCGAACAAGGTGTTCCTGCATTTTTTATTTACACCCAGGGTGGTCCATCCGCCTATCATGACATATTTGACAAACCTGAAACCTTACCGCTTACCAAGTATAAAGATTTGTTTAAGTTAATCGTTAGCTTTAATCAAAAACTGATGGAATAGCATCATTTTCAGGACAAAAAACCTAAGCTGCTATTCGAACATGTCATTTCGGATACTTTATCTCCAAAATCTCCTTTTCTCCGATTCGGATAATATTATAAGCCTTTGGGATAATTAAATTGAGCAGTAAAGCCTGTATACTCATCTTTGAATCAACAAAAACGAAACAAAATGTTGAGAACGATACAAAAACTAAGCCTTGCCTTATTATTGCTAGTGGCATTTACAATTGAGTTAAATGCCCAAAATCAAATCGAAATTGTTATTGTAGGCTCTGCTCACGACAATTCAAAATCGACCTTAAATTTTCAGGCGATAATCGATAAACTTAAAAATTTTAAACCTGATATGGTATTTGGCGAATACCTGCCACAGAACGATTATGCTAAATTGGAAGAAAGTAACTGGGCAAAAGAATTGTTTAAAAAAAAGCGTGACTATCTGCAAAAATTAAACCCGGAATCTCCTAAAAACATTGATGCACAAATTAAAAGGGACCAGAAAGCACTCGCTAAATTTGCCTACTATCATCAAACAAGAATGAATTTAGCGGTTAATTATGCTAAAAACTGGGATAGAGGAAATGCTGATTATCAGATTTTTGTATTGGAGAACTATATGAAACAGCATTTCGGTAAAGAAGAACTGGCAACCTATACTAAGATGTTTGGCAGTACCGACTCGTTAAAAAAGTTGGGTTTCTACAGACCGGGAAGCGAATACAATAAAATCTATTTCCCGCTTATTTATCAATTACAACAAGATCGTATTTATAATATGGATTGCCAAACCTATGATAAACCCTGGGGTGAGGCCTGGAGTAAAACAGACTCATTATATAAGATTTTAATCGGCAAAGCAAAAACCGACAGCAACTCGCAGGAAGCTGCTACCGTTAAAGCCATAGAAAAATACTGGGCCTACAGCAAGGATGAAGCAAAAGTATTTAATGCTGATCCTTACGCCGGCATGAATACGGTTAAATATGGCGTTTTAGATGAAGCCTGGAACTTTTATGGTGGATCACATTTTTATGGATATGCAGGTTTTCCAACTGAAACGGTAAAAGAAATGATTGCACAATGGACCTTGAGAAACGAAGGGATGTGTAAGAATATCATTGAGCAGGCCAAAGCGCAAAGGGCAAAAAGAATTGTAGTAGGCGTTGGGGCCTCTCACCGGAAATGGATGGAAGAAATTTCAGCTAAAAATCCAGATGTAAAAATTATCAATTATAACGATCTGCACTAAATTAATGATACGCTCAATTAGCCCCCTTGCCATGCAGCGGGGCTTTTCGTTTTTTAATTTGTAATTTTTCCGTGGCTATTTGTAAATGCAGGATAATCAGTTTACTTTTAAACTAAAATATTAGTTTTTTTAACTGAACATGTAACTATTAAAGGAATTTTGTGTCATTCTCTTTGAACAGGCATCCAATCCGTCACATTTTTGGCCCGGTTCATCACATTTATCGATTCCATAAAAAAATAGCTGATAATTTTAGGCTTCTTATTTAAACTGTACATGAAAAAAATCTTACTTTTTATTGCCTTTAGCCTGACAATATTTAACCTGTTTGCACAAAAAAACGGAAGCATTACCGGAACATTAGCAGATAGCGCTAACCATAAAATTACTTTAAATTATGCCACTGTTTCGGTTTATAAAGTTGGCGACAGCATATTAACCACTTATAAACTGTCAGATGATAAAGGTATTTTTAAAATCAATGGTCTGGCAACGGAGGTAAAATACCGATTAGTGGTAACAGCCTGGCAATATGGAACTTTCAGAAAAGAAGTAGAACTAAGCAAAGCCAATCCGGCTTTAAACCTCGGCACGCTTTACCTTTCTACAAAATCGAATGATTTAAATGAGGTAGTAATCTCTGCAGAGCGCCCTCCGGTAATTGTACGTAAAGATACCATTGAATTTAATGCAGAATCTTTTAAAACCCTGCCATCTGCAGTGGTAGAAGATCTGTTAAAAAAGCTTCCGGGCGTGGCCATTGCAGCCGATGGTTCCATACAGGTTAACGGCAAAACAGTGAGTAGAATTTTAGTAGACGGAAAAGAGTTTTTTGGTGGCGACCAGCAGATTGCAACCAAAAACCTGCCAGCAAATATTATAGATAAAGTACAGGTAGTTGAAGATAAACAGGCAAAAAGACGCGCCCCGGATTTAACCGCTGCAGAGATACCGCAGATTATTAATTTAAAGCTGAAGAAAGCCATTAAAAAAGGTGCATTTGGTAAACTATATGCTGGCGGAGGCTTAAAAGAGCTGTATCAGGCCGGTGGATTAATGAATTTCTTTAGGGATACTACGCAGGTAAGTATACTGGCTTATGGCAATAACATCAATCAGCCGGGCTTTAACCCCAATGATGTGCAGCGTATAGGTGGATTTAACAGAAGCGGTGTAAATTCTATGATGATGACCTCAGGAGGATATTTCGAGTTTAACGGCATCAATTTTGGCGGAAGTTATAATGGTGTTCAAACGTCATCGGGCGGTGGTTTTAATTTTAACACCATCAATAAAAAAGGCATCAAATTTAATACGCAGTATTTCTTCGGAAAGTCTGATAACCTTTTAGAGAAACTTTCTAACACCAACCAAACCCTTGGCACCGATCGTTTAATTACCAACGCCAATGAAAATACCACTTCAATTATCCTAAAGCATAATATTGGTGGAAAATTAGACTGGCAGATTGATTCATTAACGCAACTGACTATTGAGCCTGCGATTGTATTAAACTCCAATAATTCGATCAGTAAAATTGCTTCGAACAACAGCAATGCAAACAACCAGCTGATCAATACGCTCGAAAATCTGAATGATAGAAACAGTTCCAGTAATAAATATCAGCTAAGAGCCGATTTTAGTAAGGATTTTAAAAAGGCCGGAAGATCTTTTAATATTGGTGCCGATATTTCTGCAACGCCAAATCCTGTTACCAATTACAATAAAAGCAACAGCATTTTTTACCTCACGCCATCCACTTCAGAAATTGATCAGTTAAGACAGAATAGTGTAGATAACTTCAGGTCTTACCTTTATGGCAACTATTCGGAGCCGATCAGCAAAAAACTAAAATTTAAAGCCGATATAAACGGAAATGTGATTAAAAGCGAAAATGCATTAAGTACGTTTTACCGTAATCCCGCAAACCAAAATTATGATATTGTAGTTCCAAATTTATCGCAAACCGTTAAACAAAACGGATTTAAAACCAATACAAACATCAGTCTTGGGTATAAAGTTACTAAAGATCTCTACCTTCAACCCGGATTGGTGCACAATTATATTTCGTTAAACAACCGATTTACTAATAGTGCGAGCATCGATCAACATTATAACTTCGTATGGCCTACATTTCAATTGAATTACAAAATATTCCGTTTTAATTATACGGCGAGTTTTACTGAACCAAATGTGAGTTATCTCCAGCCAGTGGCCGACAATACAAATGCGCTTTATATCCGGAATGGAAACCCTAATTTACTGCCCGCCCGCACGCAAAGTTTAAGTGTCAATATGTATAAATATAATCCTAAAAATATGATTAATTATAATTTATACGGATACGGTAACTTAACCAAAAATGGGATAGTAAATACCATTACCATCAATAATGGAGTGCAAACGGTTAACCCAGTCAACATGAGCGGTATTTATAATTTTCAGGGCGGGGCGAATATTTCAAAAGATTTCCGGAAAGATAAAACAAGCTTAAAGGTTGGAATGGGTTTTTGGGCCAATTTTGATCATACCCCCGTTATTGTCAACAATATCCGTAGCAATGCCGATGTTTTCTATGTAGGACCAAACGGTAGCATCAGGTTAAACCTGAACGATAAAGTAGAAATTAATCAGTCATATTCGGTGAATTTAAATCGCAGCAGATATGACGATAGCTATTATACCAACATCAGCTACAATACCCACCAGAGCACATCTGAACTAATCATCCGTTATCCCAAAAAACTGGTTTTCGAAACGAGTTATGCTTTAACCATTAACGACCAAAAAATTGCAGGATACAACGATAATATTAAGTTCTGGAATGCCGCGCTTACTTACCTGTTTATGAAAAATGACAGGGCCCAATTAAAATTTTCGGTAAACGATATTTTACAGAGCAACGTACGCAGGAACATCCAGATTATAGGCAACAGCGTTATTGACGCGCAAAGCAATAACCTGGGCAGATACGGCATGCTTACCCTTACTTATAATATTCAAAATTTTGGCCAGAAAGTTGGCGGAAGACAGACATTTTTTAATTTTTAACTATACAATCCTGAATGTAGTGAAGAATTCCTAGAACAGCTTTAGTATGCTGTTTCAAAAAGATTCTTCACTGCGTTCAGAATGACAGATGGGTTTTTAGGCTTTGCAACTTTTATTGCGCTAAAGTTAATTTAACCAAATACTGGTCTTCACCATCATCAAAAATCAATTCAGCATTCCATCCCGTTTCTGCCGCTATCTGTTTAATGGTTTCTTCATCAATATAAATCCAGTTGAACCAATTGCCTTTTTCACCTTTATATTCATACTGGTAAGATACCTCTCCATAGTATTGATTTAGTGGTTTGGGCATATCTTCATACAAATAGGCAATATCAGAAGAATCGAAAATAACCTGCCCGTTGGAGTTGATAAGGTCTTTTAGTTTAATCAAAAAAGCTTTAAAACCGGGCAAAGTCCCGGTTAAACCAATACCGTTCATGAGCATGATGACGGTGTCGAATTTCTCCTGATAGGTAAAAATATCTTGTACTATTGCTTTTTTTACTCCCCGGTCTTTCATGATATTCACCGCAGCCTCTGAAATATCAATGGCCGTTACATCAATATTAAAGGCTTGCAAAAGTAAAGCATGACTGCCCACACCAGCGCCGATATCCAATACTTTCCCACTACACATGTGCAAAGCCTGAAGCTCCAACACAGGCATATCCTCGTCATCACGAAAAAAAAATTCTAGCGGCATTTCTTCAGGTTCTCCGTAAGAATTGTGCAACCAAAGCGTATCTGCCTCGCCTGTCCTGTAAATATCTGTGAGCGCTTTACCAAAAACATCCATAACGCAAAGATAGCGAAAATGGAAGATGTATAAATGGATGATGAAAAAGGGAAGATGGGAGATGGAAATTTATACTGAGGAAATAGCCCCCTGAAAGCGGCGAAAAATGATTACGAAATATCTATGGCAGGGATCTTAATTCATTATCCCCCATCAATGGTTAATTTAAGATTGCTTTTGAAGTTGGTCGGGGTTTGCAATCCCGTCCAAAGAGTCAGGGATTTGCCCTTACAAAAAGGTCGGGATTTGTTACCCTTATAAAATAAGACTGAAATCTAAATAACAACGGTCTGGATTTATAATCCAGACCAGCTTAAATGACGGGAAAGGGAAGATGGAAAACGGAAATTATTGTATTGATTGATGTTGGTCGCGATTTGCAATCCTTATAGAAACAGATTTTACAAAAAGGTCTGGACGATAATCCAGACCAACAGTTTTCATAATATTTTTACTCCAACTCAAATACCTGATGGTATTCTGGAATGGCTACGTGTTTAAAACCATGGTCTTTTAGTCTCGTAGCAAAATGCTGCTGTACTTCGTACTCTCCGTGAACCAGAAATAACTGTTTTACCTTAGCCGGATCCTGGCCTGATAAAAAATGTAATAAATCTTCATAATCGCCATGCGCACTCATCGATTTTATCGATTGTACATCGGCTTTAACTTCATACTCCTGACGGAAAATCTCAACTACTTTCTGTCCGGCAATTAATTTACCACCCAGCGAGTTCGGTTCACAATAACCCACCATTAAGATGGTATTCTTTTGATTACTGATATTGTTTCTGATGTGATGTTTTACCCGACCAGCCTCAGCCATGCCTGATGCCGATATAATTACACAAGGCCTTGGATCATCATTTAAAGCTTTTGATTCTTCTACACTTTCGATAAAACGCAAACCTTTAAAACCAAAAATATCATGATCTACCTTCAAAATTTGCTTAACCCCATTATTGTATACTTCAGGATGGTTTTTAAGAATCTGAGTGGCTTTTGAGGATAAAGGGCTATCTACATAATAGGGAACATCAGGCAATTTACCCTTTAGCGCTAAGCCATTTAAAGCATATAGGAGTTCTTGCGTACGGCCAACGGCGAATGCAGGAATAATTACTTTACCTTTTTTTACTTTACAGGTATTGTTGATGATCTCCAACAACATGTCCTCGATCGGATCGAGGTCTTTATGCAGCGAATCGCCATAAGTAGATTCCATTAAAATATAATCGGCCTGATCAAACTGCTGTGGATTTTTTAATAGCAAATCGCCATACCGACCAACGTCGCCAGAAAAGGTTATGCGCGTAGTTTTTCCTTCTTCTGATATGGTAAGATGTATAGCAGCACTGCCTAAAATGTGGCCTGCATCGGTAAATTTCAGCCGAATTCCCTCTTCAATCTCAAAATCTTCTTCGTACTCCACAATCTTCATTTGTCCAACCGTTTTGGTCACATCTTCCTCCGTATAAAGTGCTTCTTCCATTTCTTCGCCTTCGTGAAGATTACGGTTAGCATATTCAGCATCCTGCATCTGTATTTTAGCAGAATCCATCATTAAAATACGGGCCAGGTCCATAGTTGCCGAAGTACAGAAAATCTTCCCTTCAAATCCCTCAGCAACCAGTTTTGGCAATAAACCACAATGATCGATATGTGCATGTGACAAAATGAGGTAGGTGATCTTTTTGGCATCGAAACCAAAATAGTCATTTAATTTATCGGTAACATGGCCCATCCCCTGAAATAAGCCACAATCTAATAAAATCTGGGTGCCGTTTTTTAAAGTAATGAGGTGCTTACTCCCCGTAACTGTACGGGCAGCACCATGAAAAGCAATGTTCATCAAGATATTGGTTAGAGAATAATAGCTAAAAATGCCGGATATTTCCGGCATTCTCAATTCGTTATGCGTTTATTTCCGCTACTTTATCTTTAACCTTATCGGCAACACTTGTGGCTTTATCTGCCAAGCCTGCTAATTTATCTTTTGAAGCATCTAAAAGATCAGCAAAAAAATCTGATACTTTGTTTTTCAGATCGCTGCTCGAATCTGACGATAATGCTAATGCAATAGTTGCGCCTAATGCTGCTCCGGCTAATACGCCTACTATGATTTTTGTTTCTTTTTTCATGGTCTTATTGATTTACTTATTAAACATATTTAAGCTACAGGTGTTTTTATTTTTTTCATGTTACAAAAACTAATTTATAATGAAGCGAATATTTTTTATAGACTTAGATAACACCATTTATTTTACCAAGCAGAACGAAGAACAGTTGATGGGCGAATTATATCGTTTCTTAGAAAAGTTGGATTTAGGAATCGGCGAAGAAGATTTTAAACTGGCAAAACAGGAAATGCTAAGGACACCTTTTCTAAAAGTGGCTGACAAATATCATTTTAAGAAAGAATCGATGCCTGAAATAATTTCCTACCTCGAAAACAGATCCGTAACCCAGCCTTTAAAACCAAGCGCTGATTACCACTATATCAAAAACCTAACCGGCAGGAAATTTATTGTAACAGCAGGTTTTCCAAAACAACAGGAATCAAAAGTTAAAATGCTGGGCATTGCCGATGATTTTGAAGCCGTACA
>Ga0182008_10000209_pt1 | contig 46251 bp, 37 predicted proteins | sample Sormic07211129_1_FD_120482 | JGI IMG/M metagenome (GOLD analysis project Ga0182008, IMG submission 120482) | Rhizosphere microbial communities from Sorghum bicolor, Mead, Nebraska, USA - 072115-129_1 metaG | ecosystem: Host-associated > Plants > Roots > Rhizosphere | place: USA: Nebraska...
CCTACGGCGGCAGCTTCCTGTACCACATGGACAACGACCGGGTGGCGGTCGGCTTCGTGGTCGGCCTGGACTACCCCGATCCGAACTTCTCGCCATTCGAGGCCTTCCAGCAGTTCAAGCACCACCCCAACGTGAAGGGCCTGCTCGAGGGCGGCAGCATCGTCTCGGCGGGCGCGCGCGCCATCATCGAAGGTGGCGCGCAATCGCTGCCGAAGGTCGAGATGCCGGGCGCGATCCTGATCGGCGACTCAGCCGGCCTGGTCAACGTGCCGAAGATCAAGGGCACCCACCAGGCCATCGCGTCGGGCATGCTCGCCGCCGAACATCTCGTCGCGTCGCGGCTGTCGCCGGTTGGTTGGGATGCGAAGCTGCGCGGCTCCGCCGTCCTCGATGAACTGAAGAAGGTGCGCAATATCCGCCCCGGTTTCAACAAGGGGCTGTGGTGGGGGCTGATCAACGCGGCATGGGAAACGGTGACCGGCGGGCGTTCGCCCTGGACGCTGAAGAACCATGCGGACTGGTCGGCCCTGGGCAAGCTCGGCAAGTACGAGGCGCCGAAGAAGGATTATGTCGATCGGACGTTGGCCCCGCGCGACCGGCTCGCGAGCGTGTATTTCGCCGCGACGGAGCATGACGAGGACCAGCCGGTGCACCTGAAGGTGGCCGATACCTCGATCTGTATCGAGCGGTGTACCACCGAGTATGGGAATCCTTGCCAGCGGTTCTGCCCGGCGGGGGTGTACGAGATCGTGCAGGATGACGCAGGGCGGCGTTTGCAGATCAACGCGGCCAATTGCGTGCATTGCAAGACGTGCGATATCAAGGACCCTTATCAGATCATCACCTGGGTGACGCCTGAGGGCGGGTCTGGGCCTAATTATCAGAATCTTTGAGCATGCGCGCTCGCCTGGGATGGCTTTGTTGGTTGGTTTTGGTCGCGGCATGTATCTGGCTGCCGTGGCATGCTCTGTTCGAAGGTAGCGGGCCGTTCGTTCGGCAGCTCTCGCGCTCGCTGGCGTGGAAGAGCATCGCCGAATGCCTGCTGTTGCTGGGCACCGTGTACGGAAGCCTGCGCCTGCGCAGGGGTGGCATCGTGTTCGCGGTGTTCAGTGTGGAGATATACGCGCGGCGGCACGGGATCGACATCACGCTGCTGCTGCTCGCGGCGTACCTCGCCGGACTCATCGGATTTGGCCGGTGTGCCGCCACCCTCCTCGCCATGCCGCGCGCACCCACGCTCGAAGCGCTGCTGCGCGACACCTTGCTGGGCCTGATTCTCTGGTCGGCGGTGATCTGGATCGCATCGCTGATCGGCGCCGGCAGCCTGCCGGTGCTGCGGACACTGGCGATCGTCGTGCTCGGCGGAGCCGGCACCATCGCGTGCTGGCGCTGGCGTGGAGGTATCGCCCTGCCGCAGCTTCCCGTCGGGCGCGCCGAGGGGTTCTTTGCCGCGCTCCTGGCGACGACGGTACTGATGCTCGCCGCGAAAGCCGCCGTGGCGGTCGATAGCGACGCCCTCTGGTATGGCCTCAACGCGGACCGCATGCTCTTCGGAGACGGTGGCCTGTTTTACGACCAGGGGCTGGTCGCCCATGTGCACTTCTATCCAAAGCTGACGGAAACCCTGCAGGCGCCATTCCTGGGACTGGGGAGCGCAACCCTTGTCACCGGTTTCAGCCTCGTCTGCTGGGTGCTTCTCGTCGCCACCGCGCGCGAAGTGCTGGGCGCACTGGGGGTGGGTGGACTTCGCGCATGGTATGGGGCGTTCTTTGCGTGTGTCGTGCCGGCCGTTGCCGCGTCCGCCGCCACGCCAAAGGGTGAAGTCCTTGCCGCCTGGCTGTGCCTCTTCGGGCTACTTGCCGCACTACGCCTTCGGCATGGCGATACGCATCGCCACTGGCTCGGCATCGGGGCGGCGGCGGTGCTCCTGGCTCCCCTCGCCCGGCTGACGGTACTTCCCTACGCCGCGGTCCTCTTCCTCTTCATTGTCGCGATAGCACTGAAGCGGCGCATGCGGCCAGATTGGCGCACCGGCGCCCCTGTCCTCATCGCCGCCGTGGTCGGCTTCCTGGTCTGCCTGCGCACCTTCCAGCAGGCGGGTGTCGCCCTCGCCTCGCCCGATCTCCTGGTGAACCTGCAGGGCCTGCTGGGCTGGCACCTGCACGACGACATCGGACGCTACGAGCCGGTTTTCCGTACGCCCTTCCCCGGTGGCCTCCTCGACTCGCTCTTCGGGCCCGCCGCCTACATCCATCAGGCTTTGTTCTGGATGGGCAACGGGTGGCTTCCGCTGCTCGTCGCGGCTATCGCGCTGCGCGGATGGCGCTGGACGCTGAAGCCGGCGCTGCCGTTCGTCCTGCTGCTCGGACTGTCGATGTATGTACTGCTGTATGCCTATCGCTATGGCGGCGATGGGGCCGACGGCAACTATTTCATCGTCCCGATCATCCTCCTTCATCTCGCTACTTGGGTGGGGGTTTTCGGCACCGGCGAGGCGGAACGGCCTTCTCGTCCCTTCGCCACGGGCGTCGCCGCGATGGCCGCCTTCTGCCTTTTCATGGTGGTGACGACCAGCAACTGGTTCCCCGGCACGGGGCGTCTCGACGCGCGGTTCGACAGAACGCCCTTCGAAGAGCTGCGCACGCTTGCCGCGACGCGCTTCCGCGACAGCCATCTGGGGTCGTTGTCCGAAGCCCTGTCGCCATGGCCAGCGGGCACGCGCATGCTCGGCGACATGCCGGTGGACGACGGCGGCTATTTTCCGGTTCGCTATGAGTCGCTCGGTACGATCTCGTGGGCCCGCCCCCCTCTGCTGGCGGACGAGGCGGCGATTGTCGGCCTGTTCCGCGATCACGATATCCGCCTGGTGGCGCTGAGCCACAATCCAGTCGCCGCGGTTGACGAGCGGGTGCGGCCGGTCATGGAGGACCTGACGAGGCTGGGCCGGGCCCGTAAGCTGAACGTTGACGGTGGAGCCGCCGACCTCTGGCAACTGATACCGGCCCGGGCACAGGCCGAGCCCGGTAACATGGACGGTCGGACCCGGAGGTAAGTTCAAGTGTCGACCCCACTTTCGTGGCGCTACCACCGCCTGATGAGCATGGCGCGACGCGTGCGCGCCAGCATCGCGCTGCGCGGATGGCGGGGGACGATCGGACGGATCTCGCAGGATCTCGGTCGCCGGCCCGAAGTGGACGATACGCTGAGCCTACTCCCCCTGGAGGTGGCATTCGTCGCATTGTCCTTACCGACCTCCAGCGTGCCTCTCGTCTCTATCGTGATCCCGGTTCACGGGAAGATTGAGTACACGCTTGCCTGCCTCCGGTCGATCGCGAACCACCCTCCGGTAGACCCCTTCGAGGTCATCGTGGTGGACGATGCCTCGCCGGACAATACCGCTGTCACGCTGGCCGCGGTGCCCGGACTCCGGTTGCTGAGCAACGAACGCAACCTGGGCTTCGTCGGCAGTTGCAATGCCGGCGCGGCCGCAGCACGCGGCCGCTTCCTGGTCTTCCTCAACAACGACACCCAGGTCACTCCGGGCTGGATCGAGGCCTTGCTTCGATGTTTCGACCGTCACCCCGACGCGGGTATCGCAGGGAGCCAGCTCGTCTATCCGGACGGACGGCTGCAGGAGGCCGGCGCCTGGGTATTCAACGATGCATCGGCCTGGAATATCGGCCGCTTCGCCTCGCGGAGGAATCCCGCGATGCGGTATGCCCGGAAGGTTGACTACGTTTCCGGTGCATCGCTCGCCATTCCGCGCGATCTTTTCGACGCGTTGGGCGGTTTCGACACGCGATATGCTCCCGGGTACTACGAGGACACGGATCTCGGGTTCGCGGCAAGAGCCGCGAACCGCTCGGTATGGTATGTACCCGACAGCATGGTGATCCACGCGGAGGGCATAAGTTCGGCCGGGGTCGTCGAGAGCGGCATGAAGCGCTTCCAGGAGATCAACCGGGCTAAATTCGCGCGAAAGTGGCGGGACGCGTTGCGTGACCAACCCGCGCCGGGCACGAGCTTGGCCATGATCGATCGCGCGCATTACCGGGGAGGCACCATCCTCGTGGTCGACGCCGTGACTCCGGATGCATCCCGCGATTCGGGCTCGCTCCGCATCATCAGCATGATGCGGTTGCTCGTCGACGAAGGATGGCACGTGGTCTTCGCGCCTGATGACGGCCACGCGGAGGACGAGGCGATCCGCGACCTCGGCGCCCTGGGAATCGAGTTGCTGGCGAAGCCTTGGGTAACCAGTCTGCCGGCGTGGCTAGCGTCCCAAGGCCGCGACCTGCACGCCGCCATCCTTTGCCGCCACACCGTCGCCAACCAGTACGCCGGCTTCGTGCGCCGCCATGCGCCGGCGGCCAAGCTCATTTTCGATACCGTGGATTTGCATTTCCTCCGCGAGGAACGTGCCGCCGAACGAAGCGGCAACACGGCGCTCGCACGACAAGCCGAGACCACGCGGCGTCACGAACTCGCTCTGGTCAAACGTGCCGACACGACGTTCGTCGTCAGCGAATACGAACGCGACATGCTCACCCGGCTGCTGCCTGGTGCCCGCGTGGATCTCCTCTCCAATATCCATGAAGTTCATGGCCGGCAGGCAGGCTACGCGGGCCGCCGCGATCTGCTCTTCGTCGGTGGCTTCGGGCATCCGCCGAATGCCGATGCCATGCGCTGGATGGCCGCAGAAATCCTGCCCGTGCTCCGCCGCCTGGATCCGGAGGTGAGCATTCTCGTCGCAGGCGATGTCCCCGACGGCGAACGACGTACGCTCGAGGACGCTGGGCTCGTCATGCTTGGCCGAGTCCCGGATCTCACGCCCCTCATGAACGGCATGCTGGCATCCATCGCCCCGCTGCGTTTCGGCGCGGGCGTGAAGGGCAAGGTCAACATGTCGATGAGCCATGGACTTCCCGTGATCGGAACGACGGTCGCGGTAGAGGGCATGCGCCTGACGGACGGCGTGGACGTACTCGTGGCGGACGATGCCGCGGCCATCGCGAATGCCTACTCGCGGCTTGCCGAGGACGAGACGCTGTGGACCGGCATTTCCGACCTCGCCCTCGAGAACGTCCGCAAGCACTTTTCCGCGGATGCCGCACTCGCCGCGCTCAACCGCGCGATACTATGATCATGTCGTTGAACGATTCGCTACGCAGTACGATTTTCCGCAGCCTGCGGCTCGGCTTTCGCCTGACGCCAATGCCGGCATCACTGCGCGACAGGTTGCGCCAGCGGTTCCTCGATCGCCATGGCGACCTCGTCCCGACCGGTCCCAAGGGCAAGCCCGTCGCAAGCACCGCCATTCGTGCGTACGATCATGCGGGCCATCGCACACTTGGATTCGTGCCTCGCCGGGCGAGCCCGCTGCCCGCCCCTATGCCGGCGACCCTCGTCGCCTTCTATCTTCCCCAGTTCCACCCGATTCCTGAAAACGACGCATGGTGGGGCCCCGGCTTCACCGAGTGGCGCAACGTGGGACGTGCCTTGCCGCAATTCCAGGGCCACGCACAGCCGCGTCTGCCGGGCGATCTCGGCTACTACGATCTTCGCGTGCCCGAGGTGATGCGCGAGCAGATGAGAATGGCCCGCGAATACGGCATCGGCGCCTTTTGCACGTATTTCTACTGGTTTGCCGGTCATACCCTGCTCGAAAGCCCGCTTCGGCAATGGCTGAACGACCCGTCCCTGGATCTGCCGATCTGCCTATGCTGGGCAAACGAAAACTGGTCGCGCCGCTGGGATGGCCGGGCCGACGACGTGTTGATAGGACAAGCGCATAGTGCCGACGACGATCTGGCCTTCATCGAGTACGTATCCGCGTACCTCCGCGATCCCCGCTACCTGCGCGTAAATGGCAGGCCGATGCTCTTGGTCTATCGCCCCGGGCTCCTGCCCGAACCGCGCGCAACCGCCGATCGTTGGCGTCAGTGGTGCCGGTCGAATGGGCTGGGCGACATCCATCTGGCGTACGTGCAGAGCTTCGACAACGTCGACCCATTGACCATCGGTTTCGACTCGGCGGTGGCTTTTCCTCCGAACAATGTCAGCCTGGAGCCGGTGACAGCCGAGTATCGCCTTCTCAACAGCGAGTTCACCGGGCAGGTATACGACTGGAGGACGCTGGCCGCCACCGCCATGGCGGCGGGAGATCCCTCGTACCTGCTCTTCCCCGGCGTTAATCCAGGCTGGGACAACGAGGCGCGCCGCAGCGGACGTGGCAGAAGCTTCGTGCGCGGCACGCCACGGGCTTTTGCCAAATGGACGCGATCGGCCATCGAGACGGCGCGGCGGCGCGCCCCCGGATCGCCGCTCGTCTTCGTCAACGCGTGGAACGAATGGGCCGAAGGGGCGGTGCTCGAGCCCGACGCACGCCATGGCTACGCGTGGCTCGATGCCATAAGGCGATCGTTGCAGCCGCCCGTGCCACGGCAGGTCCGTCCGTGTGCGGTCGTCCACGTGTGGTACCCAGATCTCCTGGAGGAAATCGTCTCTGCCCTACGCGCAACGGGTCTGCCGTTTCGCACGATCCTTACCGTCCCCAGCGAGCGCGAGGAGGTGGTCCGGGCGGAAGTGGACAGACTCGGCCTGGAGGCAGAGCTGGTCGTTTCACCCAACCGGGGCCGAGACATCCTTCCCTTTCTGCGGCTCGCAGGACGATTGCTCGACGAAGGCGAAGATGTTGTCCTCAAGCTGCATACGAAGCGTTCGACGCATCGGAAGGACGGAGCGGCATGGCGTTCGGAGCTGCTGGAGAGGCTCGCGGCGCCTGATCGGGCGGCGGCGATCGTGCGGGCGTTCGTGGAGGACCCAACGCTTGGTGTCGTCGCGCCCGAAGGGCATATCCAGCCGCTGAGTTTTTATTGGGGAGCAAATGCCGCGAACGTCGAGTATCTCTGCTCGTTGACGGGAATCGGTCAACCGAAAACCGAGACCGATGCATTCATCGCCGGCAGCATGTTCTGGTGCCGCTTGTCGGCATTGGCGCCCTTGATAGACGCGCCTCTCGCCGAAGCGGATTTCCCAACGGAGGCCGGCCAGGTCGACGGCACCATGGCCCACGCGGTCGAGCGTGTGATCGCCTTGACTGCAATTCATGCCGGATTCCGCCTGACATCGGCAGCCAGGATCGTCGGTGCCTCCGAACCCGAAAGCCCTTACGCTTACGCTAGCCGTCACTGATTCGGCGACGCCCCGCCACGGCGAACGGAAGCGCTGCGAGAAGCACGAGCAGGTCGCCGCCGAAGGTGGCCACGCGAAACGCGGAGACGTAGACCAGGGTGGTCTGCTCGCCCAGCATTGAGCCGAACAACGCAAGAAAGACCGCCTCCCGCACACCCACTCCCGCCGGCGCGCCGATGATCAGGAAACCCGCGATCCAACTCGCGGCCACGCCTGCGAGTATGGCCGGCCAGCCCACCGCATCCACCGCATCTACTCCGGCCACGAGCCGGAACGTCAGTCCCATCAGGGCAAAGAATATGACATGGGCCAGGAAAGCCATCGCCAGCCAGGGAGGACGAAACACAATACCCCCACCGAGCGATGCTGCGTAGCGCCACAGCACCCAGCCCATGAAAAGCAGGCCAGCGACAACGATCGCGCAGATAACAGGGGCCTCGACCGGCACATAGTGCGTCGCCATGGGAGCCGCGAAGATGAGCGCGGCGCCGACGAGCATCGCCGCCTCCAGAACCGCACACAGGACGAGCAGCCGGTGCGAAACATCGTGGGTGCGAAGCATGGCATGGCGGCCCAGGTACTGAAACACGCTTCCTGGAAGGTATTTGCCAAACTGCGATACAGCATAGATCGTCAACGTTCGCGAGGCTGAAATCTCGGTAGCGCCAAGAGCACGCAGTAACGCAAGCCAGGCGAATCCCAGAAGCGACACAGCCACAGCATACAGGGCGCAACCCTCGGTAATGCCAATCCAAAGACGACGCGCATCGGCACCCGTCGTCAGTCTTGCGACGACATCGGCCCCAGCCATGCGATGCACGACCCAGGCGGCGCAAACCAGGCAGACAATGCCACCGGCGACACTCGCGAAACGCTTAGCGCGTGACACGACAAAGCACCATTGTCCACGGCAATGGCGAACGGATGGCAAGCACCTCGAAATGACGGGATAGCAAGTCCACGAACCCCTGTCGCGACCAGTGATGGATATGCCCCGGCGTGTTTCCCAGTTCGCGGACATAGCGCAGTCGTGCCATGTTGAGAACGCGCCAAAGAGGCTCTCGAGGAACGCTGACGATCAGATAATCCGTAGAGAGCTTTGCCAGCGTCTCCAGCGAGGAAGTCGTGTCGTCGAGGTGTTCGAGAACCTCGCAGCACACGACCAGGGGTGCCATGCCCAGCCGTGCAGCCGCATTTTCGATACCGCACGTCTCGAAAACCACGTCGACACCAGCTCGCGCCGCACGCCTGCGAGCCTCAACAGTGGCCTCGTCCGCAATATCGCAAGAATGGACGTCCATGCCTTTGCGTGCAAGTCGAATCGACAGTTCCCCTTCTCCGCAACCAATTTCCATGGCGCGGCCGCTCACTCCGGATAATCGGACCAAATCGTCGAACGCCGTCATGAATCCACGCATCATCCAGCGAACGAGCGGATTCCGGGCAGCGTATTTATCGTAGTAGTTGCCCGCCGGCTGTAATACAGGAGGCTGCGTCATTGGCCATGACCCCTTGGATAGTAAGCAGAACTGTAATATATCTCTCCAGTAAACCAAATTCCGGATCGAACGTTATAGAGCGTTGGAAGGGTGCCGCGGGCAGCGGCTGGAGGGGCCTCGTATGCATATTTACACCAGCGGGTTGAGTGACGACCTGCATCACGAGGGGGATCGACAGCGGAAGCTGATCATCCAGATTCCGTGCCTCAACGAGGCCGAATCGTTACCGGTAGCCTTATCCGTGTTGCCGAGACAGGTGGATGGGTTCGACATCGTCGAATGGCTCATCATCGACGATGGATCGACCGACAATACCGTGGAAGTGGCTCGCTCGATGGGAGTGGACTATATCGTCGCGCATCCAGCCAATCGAGGACTGGCGGCTGCATTCATGTCGGGGCTGGAAGCCGCGATCAGTGCAGGGGCGGACGTCATCGTCAACACGGATGCCGACAATCAGTATCATGCGGGCGACATACCGCTTCTCACCGGGCCGATCGTCCGCCACGAAGCCGACATCGTTATCGGCGCGCGACCTATTGCGGAAACCGAGCACTTTTCTTATTTGAAGAAGAAGCTGCAGGCCCTTGGGAGCTGGGCGGTTCGCATGGCCAGCCGTACCGAGATCGCGGACGCACCCAGTGGCTTTCGTGCCATAACGCGAGATACCGCGCTTCGCCTGAACATTTTCGGTAACTACACATACACGCTCGAAACGCTGATCCAGGCGGGTCTCAGCGATCTTCGCGTGATCTCCGTGCCGGTACGGACCAATCCAGACCTGCGGCCATCCCGTCTTGTCCGGGGTATCTGGAATTATGTCTTTCGCTCGCTCGGCACGATTCTTCGTGTCTTCATCATTTACCGCCCCTTCGTGTTGTTCGCCGGCGCTGGCGCCGTCTCGATCACCATCGGAATGGCGTTGGGCGTTCGCTTCCTTTTTCATCTCTGGTTTGGTGACGGAGACGGGCATATCCAGTCCGTCGTACTGTCTGCCTTGCTGCTCATCCTTGGGACGTTGGTCTTCATGATGGCATTGATCGCAGACCTCATCGCCGTGAACCGGAAACTCTCCGAACAGATCCTCGTGCGGATACGCCGGCTCGAACAGCCCGCAAACATGCCAGCGGGAGTACATGAGCAACGCTTCGGCAGGGATGTGATGCGTTGAATACCTCGTCGCGGCGCACGTATTTCAATCGCATCGCCATCGGCCTCGGCTTTCTCCTCGCCATCATCGTTTACAACGCGGTTCCAGGATGGACCGTGCCCACCCTGGGTCAGTCCTTGTGGGTATCGACGTTTGCCCAGTCGATAGCGAACCAACACCTCCTGGCGCTCACATCCAACAATACCGGCGCACCTTTCCCATCCCCGATGGCGTTCGGGCTTCCGGGCGCGTATGTCATGGCGATCCTGCTGCGTACGGGCATGCAGACGGCCACCGCCTATGGCTTCATGTGCGTGATCTGGCTGGCCGTGGCATACGTGGGCGCGATACGTCTTGCGATCCGGCTTGGTGTATCACCCACGCGGGCCGCGCTGCTCTCGACGACATGGCTCTGTCTTCCGATGGTCTGGAGCCACGCCAATTACTCCTTGCTCTCGATCGGTTTCGCGCTGCTCCCGGCATATCTCGTGCCGGTCTTCGACGCCTGCCGGGGCAGCCAGTTGCCTGGCACATGGAAGTCGCGGCTCGGATTGGGCGTTCGTTTGACCGTCGTCGGTACGATTTCCGCCTTCATGGACGGCTACACCTTTGTGATGTACGCCTTCGCATCTCTCGCATGGCTCGCCGCCGATGCGCTGGTCAATTGGCGTGAGCGTCGGATGGCGGCCTGGGGCGGCATTCTCATCCAGGGATGCGCCCTGGTCATCGCGGCATCGCTATATCGATTTTATGTCGGCACGTCGGGCTATTACGCGTCTCCACTATCCACCTTTCGCGGGTGGGGAGTGGACGTGTCCTTCCTTCTTCGACCCACTGAAGGTATGTCACTGATCGGCGACATCCTCCATATCGGCGAATACCGCGGCGAGGGTGAATGGTTCGGTGATCGTTCCGTCTGGGACAGCACGTTCATCCTGCCGCTATTGCTGGCAGCGGCAGTGGCATGGAGAGCGGCCCATACGCAGCCGGTCGTGCGCTGGGCGGCAGTGGCTATGATTGTCGCCGGCGTTTACATGGCATTAGGACCGTCACTGAAAGCCTGGTCGCCCCGCACCGACGCTAACTTTGTGGTTGATGGCGATCCGCACTTCATGCCCAGTTCGGCTGCCCGCATGCCGACCGGCTCGGGCTGGATCTCAAGCCACGTTCCGGTCTTGAGGAACATGCGCGCTCCATACCGGTGGTTGGCATTGGGTATGCTGGGCATGTGGATTCTTCTCGTCCTTGCCCAGCGACGCGGTCAAGGCAGCCGTGCGGCTTGCGTGGCGACGTGGATTGTCCTGCTGGTGGGACTACCCCCACCCGTTGCACGCATTACCGAAGGACGTCTCTATCATTCCATGTGGCATCGGGTGGAGCATGACGTCCTTAAGCCTTTTCGCAAAAATGTACCGCCCGGAAGCCTGGTGGCCGGTATTCCTTATGCTAACGATTTTCTGCTTGGCTACCTGGCCGCCAAATCCGGGGCACGCACGTACAATACGGGTGGCGATAAGAATATCGAACTCGCCTTGCCGCACTGGCCGCAAAGAATGCGCACGCTTGCTTTTGGCGAACTCCCGTCGGATGTCATGGCGACGGCGGAAAATCTTTTCATGAGCGGCGAAGCGACCGTCCTGATGATACCGCTCTATCAGGAGCCGAGCGCGTCGCACGCCTGGCCATGCGTCCCACTGCGCATCACCGAAATGTCGGACGAGGACGCGTCGCCGTCGCTTCGTTGTCACTCGACGTTGGCAGGAAAAATTGAAGCCATCCTCGCGCCTTTCGCCGAAGCACCGGGGTTTCGCGTCGTTCGCACGCCGTCTTTCGCCCTGGTGTTTCCCGACGCCGACCTTCGGGACCCGCGTGCCCGTGACGACTGGTCGCTCTCGCGTCGCAAAGGTGTGCCAAGTTACCCATTCAAGCCGTCGGACCTTTCCGATGAAATGGCGTCGCAGATTTTCATCGATGGCTGGTCGCCGATCGAAAGCGGGCACGTATGGTCGGCGGCACGGGCGCTCCTCCGGCTGCCGCTTCCCCCGTTCTGCGGGCCCCAGGGCTGCACGATCACGCTCACATTCCATACGTTCGCAGCCAGCATGATCCACACCAAAAAGGTCTCGGTGAAGATCGACGGGGTTCCAGTCGTGGAAAAAGTGACGGGTGACGATTTCAGAACTATCGAAATCACTACCCCGGCGACAAGGCGTCTTGCCACGGTAAGTATCGAGGTCAGGGGTGCCACGTCACCTAAAGTCCAGGGCATCTCCGAGGATAATCGGGTCCTGGGCATAGCCCTTTATCAGGTGGAGGTTAGCCCTATCGGGGCGCTCCCCTAATCCTGGGGGGCGTCGACCTTGGGGCCGCACTCCTCGGTGGTCCGGGAAAGGGATCCTGCGGCGCGTCAAACGCCGGTTCGAAGATTCGTTAGAATGTGGAGTCAACTCCAAGGCCGGAGGCTGTGCCGCCGGCTTCTTAACGAACGGGAACCCCGAATGAAGATTCTGGTCGGCTACAAGCGCGTCGTGGACTACAACGTGCGTATCCAGGTGAAACCGGACGGAACGGGCGTGGTCACGGACGGCGTGAAGCTTTCCGCCAACCCATTCGACGATATCGCCCTCGAAGAGGCCCTCCGTCTCCGGGAGAAGGGGCTTGCCGAGGAAGTCGTCGTCGTCGCTATCGGCCCAGCTGACCTGACAGCTCACCTGCGCAATGGTCTGGCCATGGGCGCCAACCGGGCCATCCATGTTCAGACGGCCGAGGCCGTCTCGCCCCTGACGGCCGCCCGCACCTTGCTGAAGCTGGTCGAGAAAGAGCAGCCGGGCCTGGTGATCCTGGGCAAGCAGGCCATCGACGACGACGCCAACCAGACAGGTCAGATGCTGGCCGCCCTGTGGGACCGGCCCCAGGCGACGTTCGCCAGCAAGGTCGAGGTCGCCGACGGCAAGGTCACGGTCACCCGCGAGGTCGACGCCGGGCTCGAGACCATCGAAGCCGATCTGCCTGCCGTCATTACCACGGACCTTCGTCTTAACGAGCCGCGCTTCATCAAGCTGCCAGACATCATGAAGGCCAAGTCCAAGCCAATCGACGTGGTCGAACTGGGCGCGCTGAGTGTCGACGCAGCCGATCACATCAAGACCACGCACTACGCCGCCCCGCCCAAGCGCAGCAAGGGCGTGATGGTGAAGGATGCCGCCGAGCTCGTCGCGGCCCTCAAACAGAAGGGCCTGCTGTAAGGCAGCCGACAGGAGAATCGACATGAGCAAGATCCTCGTTATCGCCGAACACCTGGAAGGCAAGCTCAACGGCGCGACCGCTCGCGCGGTCAGCGCCGCCGCCGCCGTCAAGCCCGAAGGCATCGACGTCATCGTGTTGTCCGATGCCCCCGAAGGCGTGGCCGCGGAGGCGGCGAAGATCGACGGCGTCAGCAAGGTGCTGACCGTCGCCCGCGCCGAGAACGTCCATGCCCTGGCCGCCGTCCTCGCGCCGCAGATCGCGAAGGTGGCAAGCGGCTATACCCACGTGTTCGTTCCTTCGACCACCTTCGGCAAGGACCTCGCCCCGCGCGTGGCAGCCCTGCTGGGCGTGTCGCAGGTCAGCGACGTCATGACCGTGGAAGGCCCGCACAGCTTCAAGCGTCCGATCTACGCCGGCAACGCCATCGTCACTGTGGAGGTCGACGCGGGTTCCATCGTGGTCGCCACCGTCCGCACGGCCTCGTGGCCGGCGGCGGCATCCGGCGGCGGCTCGGCGCTGGTAGAGGCACTGAGCATCGACGCCGCGCTGCCATCGCATACCCGTTTCAAGGGTCTTCAGCAGGGCAAGAGCGATCGGCCCGACCTTCAGGGCGCGGCAAAAGTCGTCTCCGGCGGCCGTGGCGTGGGCTCGAAGGAAAACTTCGAAGTCATCTACAAGTTCGCCGACAAGATTGGGGCGGCAGTGGGTGCGTCGCGTGCCGCCGTCGATGCCGGTTACGTGCCAAATGAGATGCAGGTGGGGCAGACCGGGAAGATCATCGCGCCTGAACTCTATATCGCCGTCGGAATCTCCGGTGCGATCCAGCACCTGACCGGGATCAAGGATGCCGGCACGATCGTCGCCATCAATAAGGACGGCGAAGCACCGATTTTCGAGATCGCCGACATCGGGTTGGTAGGAGATCTGTTCAAGATCCTGCCCGATCTCGAAGCCGCACTCTGACTAGGCACGAAGGGGGCGGGCTTGTGCGGGAGTAGGAATGACTGCAAGCGACCCGTTTCCAAAGAAGAGGATCTCCGTGGGCGGGATCTTGCGCAACGACGGCGGAGAATTACTCATCGTCAAGCCAAGTTACCGCCCAGGCTGGCTATTGCCGGGCGGAATCTGCGAACCGAATGAGCCTCCGAGAGCCACATTGCTCCGCGAGGCGAGCGAGGAGCTTGGAATCCTGATCAAGATCAGAAAGCTGCTCTGCGTCGACTATCTTTCAGCCGATAACCACTACCAAGAAAGCATTCACTTTCTTTTCGAATGCGAGACCATCTCATCGGCGAACAGCAAGCGGATTCAACTGCCGCCCGGTGAGCTACTGGAGTACAGGTTCTGTGAGGACCGTGTGGCCGTCGATCTGCTTGTTCCGTCAATAGGAAGGAGACTAAGTAGCATCGAGACGGACGGCATCACCTATCTGGAAGATGGCGCCACCCTAAGCTTTCGCTAACAAACTCACGCCCGCCAGCACCAGCAAGGCCCCGAGGACGGAATACCAGGTCACAGACTCTCGAAGGAACAAACCCGCGCATAAGGTCGAGAACAACATGGTCAATCCAACCGCAATCGGATAGGCGATTGTCAGCGGTTCGCGCACGAGAATGAGCATCCAGAGCAAAAAACCTGCGACGTACATAGTCGCACCGGTGACCACCATCGAGCCTGGGCCCGCCACTCCGCTTCCGGCGGCCAACGCCGCCTTGAGCAAGGGAGCGGCATACTTGACCAAAACCATGCCCGATACGCTGAAAATCGTATAGGCGGCAAAGAGCACCGGCGTCGACAGGACCTTCACTATATTCACCGACGACGCGCCACGACGAACATAATGTCGAAGAGGTTCAGAGACAAGGAGAGGTTGAATATCCGCCAGTTTGCGATACGCCGATACAACCCACCCCAACCAAGGCGCAAATCCAGCACGAAATGGAGAATAGACCGCAGATCGCGCGCGTTTCCTGGATGACTTACGTGTATCACATCGAATCCGTGCCGATTCAACAATTTGGTCAGCGTATCCACTGAGAAGTAATGCATGTGTGTCGGCGGATGAATCATGCGCCAGTTCTTCCCGCGTACCCGCGCGTTCAGGCTCGCGATGTCGCCTGTCGTAATAGCAATATAGCCGCCTTCCTTAATGTCACGCCCTGCTTTCTCGATAAACAGATCAGGCCGTGGGAGATGCTCGATCGTATCCCACATCGCGATCATGTCGACGCCAGCTGCCGACACATCATCCGTATAGTTTCCCGTTATTGCCTCTACATGCTTTACATCCCGCGCGTAACGTGTGGCGTCCGCTGAAATGTCTATACCTCTCGCAGCCGCCACATCGGCGCGCACTTCGTCGAGGAAGAAGCCATACGCACAGCCGATCTCGAACAGGCGAAGCGTCTTCAGGTCCGGGATGATCTCCTGAAGCGTCGAAATTCGGCGGCGGAAGTTGGCCTTGAGGCTGTCCTCCTCGGAAACATAGTTGCGGTACTCCTCACCATGAAAATAGTCTTCTCCATACAGGGCATGGAGTTCCTCGTCCGACAGTGCCATATCCGCGGTTATGAAGCCGCATGATACGCAGCGCTTCAAGCCGGGTAACGGACAGGTGCCATAGTTGCCACTGCACACCAGGCAATGCTCGACTGACTGGGAGGGTTCCGCTTGTTGTTGCACGAAAGTTTCTCTGGCGGGGGAATTAGAGTCGATCATCGAGAGTCTTTCCTGTTTCACGATGAGAGAAGCTGGGAATGACGGATTGAATCGCAGCTACGATGCTTGCCTTGTCCAAATTGCCATCAACGCGCGCCACCGCATCTTCGAGAAGTGCGAGTATGCCACCGTTTATGGCTCCACTTGGCGTGTGACGGATCGCTCCTAGCGTCGAGAGGCCGCTCTCGACCGCAGCCTCATCGCTACCCACAAACTCTTCATACGGCTTCTCACCGCCCGTGTCCAACGGGGTGAGCAAAAGCGGCCACCTTCTTTCGATCGCAAGCACCTCAACGGCACCACGCGCTTCACCCTCGTCTTCAAAAAATTCCGCACGGTATCCCATGTGACCCAAGACCCTAACCGCGACATCCTCGAGCAACTGCAACTGACTCACAGGATCCAGCTTCGGGAAAAGCACGTTCTGGTCGCGTCCAAGAAGGGCCGATAGCAGGCATATCTCGCCCGATTCGGCTTGGGAGACAAAGTAGCGTCGGGTGTCCCGGGGAGCAGCGAAAGGCTGTCGTTTATTGAGACGAGTCAGAAACGACTGCAACAGGCTACCGTTCGAAAATGCGACGTTCGCAAACCGTGCGGACGTCGCGACGGCTTCTCCACACAGAGAGGCATCGAACACCACGTCTTCCATAAGACGCTTGCTCGCCCCCATGAGGCTTGTGGGATTGGCCGCTTTGTCGGTAGACACCGAAAAATACCGCTTGCCATGCCCATAGTCATTCAGCCAGCGGCGAAAGCGGACATGACGAACGACATTCGTGTCGATCATCTGCAAAAGCGAATACACGTCCTTCTCGGAACGCACGTGCTTGAGCGCGGCAAAATTAAGCACAAAGTCGTACGGATCGCTCTCCGCGAGGAAGCGCCCCATAACTGGGGAGCCGTAATCTAACGGCAGCGCCCGAAAGTCTTGCACATGAAGCCCGTCGGGCTGGCTACGAAGATCCCGGACGAGTTCAGCGAGATAATTTTCGCTCTGGTCTACGACGTGAAGGGCTTTCGGCGCAAGGGAGGCGAGGAGCATCGTCGTCGCCGATCCGATCGTCCCCCCTCCTCCGATGACGAGAATTCTTGCGTCCCTAGCCATTTCACGAAGTTGGGGCGCAGCATGAAGCAGATCGGACTCGAACTGAGAGCGGTCTCGCATCAGCACAACCGCGTCGAGCACACTTGGACGCATTGAAAGAATGTCAGGCATGATCGTTTATTCCATCAGCGGCACGGCCACCTGGCGTGCCGCGCTGAGCAATGAGATAGCGCGGCCGCTGCTTGACCTCGTCGAAGATCTGTCCGAGATATTCACCGAAGATCCCCATGAAGAATAGCTGCACCCCGCCAAGGAACGTGATGAAAGTAATCAGTGAGGCCCAACCAGGTGCCCGGGAAGGCCCGAGCGCATAACCGACGACAAAAATCGTGCCCAGGATGACACTCAGGGATGCAATGACGAGACCCGTAATCGTGCATATGCGCAGGGGAGTTTTGGAGAAGGAACTGATTCCCTGCAGAGCAAAATTGAACAGGATCGATGTTCGATAGTTCGATGCACCGAATCGCCGCGCCTCCGGCTCGAACTCAACGTAATTTATGTTATAGCCTATCCACGTAACCAGCCCCCGAAGGAATACGTTGCGCTCCTTGAGCTGGTCACGAAGAACGTCGATGACGCGTCGCGACAAAAGCCGATAATCTGCGGCGCCCGCTTTCAGATCAATTGACCCGATGCGCGAAATGAGCCAGTAGAACAACGCCGACGTCGTACGCTTCATGAAGCGTGTTTCCTTTCCGTCCTGGCGGAGCGTCTGTACGATATCGGCTCCGGACTCCCACTTTTCGATCAACCTCGGGATCAACTCCGGCGGATGCTGGCCGTCGCTGTCGAGCATGACCAAGGCAGCGCAATCGCTCGCGTCGATCCCAGCGATCAAGGCCGCTTGGTGCCCGAACCGCCGCGACATAACGAGTACCTCAACATCGTCGCTGCATGACGCCAGATCAAGCAAGATTTCCTCGCTTCGATCGCCGGCGGGATCGACCGCATATATAAAGCCAATGCGATACCGGTCTTTGAGCGACTGTACTGCCGCACTCAAGCGCTCATGAAACAGAAGGATTCCTTCCGCTTCGCGGAACACAGGGCAAAGTATCTGAATGGTCTTCATACTGAAGATCCCCTTTTCCATGCAGCAATGCCACTTTGAAGATCGTGATGCGGCAGCCAACCACAATAGGCTTGGATGGCAGAACAATCAGCGACGACATCCGAAATTTCATTAGGCCTAACCTGGCCGCGGTCTATCACCGGCTTGGTGATTCCAAGTACTCGCATCGCCGTATCGACCACCTCGCGCACGGACCAGGATTTTCCTTGGCCTACGTTGAACACACGATAGCCCTCATCTGGCATCGACGAGACGAAAGCATCTACCGCATCGTCCACAAAGAGATAGTCGCGTCGAGGCTTGAGATCCATCAGTTCAATTTGTGCCACGGCGGGGTCGAGGAGCTGATTCACGATTCGGCTGATAAGGAAACGATCAGATTGTCCCGGTCCATAGACATTGAACAAACGAATGGCCACGACGTCCATTTGGTATGTCGTCGCGTACCAACGGCAAGCCTCTTCACCCATCCACTTGGAGAACGCGTAAGGGTTATTTGGCCGCAGGGGATGCGACTCATTGATGGGTAGGCGCTCCGGAACACCGTAGCTATACGCGCCAATGTATGTAACTGATGCATTTGCTTCACGACATTGCTCCAGGACGCGAACTGTGCCATGTGCATTCACCAGATGGAACCGCGAAGGATCCTGCCAGGCATCGAGAACACCGGTCTCGCCCGCCAAGTGGAACACATGGCGCACGCCGTCCAGCGGAAGTCGATCCGTAAGCAAATCGAACCCTTGGGCCCTTCCAATGGGTAACACATCACAATGATCCGCGTGCAGTCGCTTTATAAGCTGGCTCCCGAGGAATCCGGAAGCACCGGTCACCACCACGCGGTCGCCCGACTGCAGCATTACGCTCATTTCAGGTCCATCCCCGAGCTCAATTCAGGCCAGTCATCGATAGCTTTCTGATAATCGTCGGGTCGGCCGATGTCGAGCCAATAGCCAGAGTGCTCCACTACATCGACAGGCTCGTGCTGATCCAGATACCCGAGCACCAAGTGATCGAATCCGAACGGAGTGTTCGGAGGAATGACATCAAGCACCCGACTCGAAACGGCATAGACGCCCATGCTCACGAGGTAATCGATCTTGGGCTTTTCCTCGAAACCGTTTAGGCGCGACTCCGCATCGATCCTGAGTACACCGTAGTCGATGTGCTGGGTACGGCGAGCCGCAGAGATGGTAAAGAGACTGCCCTTCTTACTGTGGCTTTCAAGGAACTCACCATAGTTGACGTCGCTAAGAATATCGCCGTTCATGACTAGGAAGTCAGCGGGAAGGTCGTCGATCAGCTTGAGCGGCCCCATCGTGCTGAGCGGCATGTTTTCCAGCGAGTAGTCGATAGTGAGGCCCCACTTCGATCCATCGCCAAAGAATGCTTTGAACAGCTCGGACTGATGGTTGACTGCAAGAGTGACGTGCCCGAAGCCAACCGACTTCAGCTGCCGAATGATTACTTCAAGGATCGGAAATTCACCGATCGGCATCAAAGGCTTCGGCAATACCACGGTATACGGACGAAGGCGAGTACCCTTTCCGCCTGCGAGAATAACCGCCCTTTTCATTGCGCCGCTCTCCTGGATTTAATAGTTTGGATATATCTTCTCGCCACGGGGGCCACAAGCAACAAAATAGCGATGCCCGTTATCACCACGCCAACGATAAAACTCACCGGCCGGAATCTCAGCTCCACCGTATGTGCTCCCGAAGGCACCGAAAGACCTTGGATCAGCCCATCGACCGGAACCAGTTCGGCGCTGACGCCATCGATTCGCGCGTGCCAACCCGGATACCAGAGCTGACTGAGAACGAGGATGCTGCTACCCACACCCTCTACGCGGGCATGAAAGAACCCTGCATGACGAATGACGTCGCGGATCATCGCAGGTTTTTCGCACGAGGGCTCCGCCACTTGGCGACGCTTTTCCAGCAATGCGACCTTGTATGGGTCGAAGCGCGAACCGTCCGGCAGAAACCCGGCAGAAGTCGCTCGCTGTATCTCCAATTTCGAGAGCGTCTTCGCCGAACATGCAGTCCATTGCAGAGGCGGCTGAGGTTCCCGCCGTGCAAGCGATAGAGCACTATTGGACATGTCCATCTTCAAACCAGGCCACTCGGGGGAGAGCGGGATCACCCGGCCGTCACTTTCAATGAGTTCCACCCGGCGGATCCGCAGTGCGAGATTTGCCGGCCTTCCGAGGTCAAGCGACAAGGTTTCTATGGGATAGTCAACATCCCTCCCCAAAGGGATGGTTGTCACGTAGTCGTAACCGGTCTCGCTACCTGACAGGAACGACCGGGCAATCTGAGCACGTCCGTGCTTGGCTTGGATTCCGGGGCGATCGATGGCCCATTCTGCAGTATCGACTCCTGCGCGCAAAGGTAGGTCTGCCGCACCCGCAGCGCTCGACCAGTGAACAGTTGCAACCGTTTCACCTTGCTCCATCGCTACGGAGCATGCCGTGTGGGAGACGATGCGCACCTTGGAAGCCCGCATATGCGGTGGCACGGCGAAGTTAACACCTGATGGCGTGTCATGGGCGGAACCACAGTTGCGCGAAAGAACTGCCTGATCAAATATCGCCCCTCCAGGCACGAGCGCGAACCAACCCACCCCAAGAATATTAGCGAGAGGCGACGCCTGAACATCGAAGTGCGGATGCCCCGTCGTATCGAGCATGCCGAATCTCTGGGCCCGCTCTGGGAGAAGCGGACCATAGTTCGCAGCAAGCGGCACTCCAAATGAAACATTCGCCTGCGGTGTGAAAGGGCCAAACATGAGCTGACTTTCCAGCACAGGAAGAGCGCGCGTTCCTGAAACACGTACTTTTTCGACTTGAGACGATGTCAATGCCGATACTGTTCGCATTTCTGGTGTAAGCGTTATGAAGCGCCATTCGTAGAACATGCCGAAGGACGCAAGATCGGCCGCAATCGCCACGAAGGCTATCAGCGCAATTGCACGTCCGCCCCAACGCAGCCAAAGGGGCACCAGAAGTGCCATGAACAGCGCTATCACGCACGGAACCAGGACCGCCGGACTACGTGGCATCCACTCGGCAGCACTGCTTGTTCCAATCCCTTGGTGCGGAATTATTGAATCGAACTTAATGGCGATGGCGCACAACCCGAGCCCGACGAGCACTAGCAAGCCAAGGCTCGCCATCACCGCATTCGACATCTTGACCTTTCCAGTCTCGATGCCACGAACTGCGAGTGATGCGAGGACCGCACAGGAGACAATATATATGAGCCCGTAGCGCCCCTGTGCTCGGAATGAACCGAGTACCGGTAGGTGGTAAACAATTTTCCCGAAAGGAGTCGACGCTCCCAGACTCAGTAGCAGTGCGACAACGAGCGCGCCACCCCAGAACCAAACGTGAGGGTTGCGTGCTTTCGCCAGAATCGCCGTGCCAGCGAGAATCAGCGGACCTATGCCTGCATAGAGTGCAAGCTCGGTTAGATTCCAGGGGCCATGATATGAGCCATATAGCGTATTTCCATTTGTTCCGAATATCGCCGGAAACAGCGTAAGCAATAGCGTCCTTGGCGTTTCAGAAAAACTGTCGAAATCGGCGAGCGCCCATCCCGCCCTGACCCCTTGAGATGCAAGCTCGACAAAAGGAATAACACTTACTGCGGACAGCATGATTCCCATTCCGAAAATCCATGCACCGTGCGTAACGACTCCGCGAACCGGCCGGTTCTCCGCCCTGGCCATTAAACAAAGGAATATCCAGAATGCACCTGCCAGCCCGAGGCCGATGATCGATACCTGAGGATGGCCTCCCAGGAGGCTCAGGGCAAATGCGGTTGCTCCAACGCAAACCGCGGGCCAGTTTGCGCGCTGACTTCCGCAGTAAATCCCCCAGAGCATCCAGGGTAGCCAGCAGGCTGAGTGAATGATTGTGGCGTGCCCCAAATGCGCAATCATGAAACCGCCACCTGCTGTCACCATCGCGCCAATGAGCGCGCCGATTCGAGACTCGGTATATGCAGCAAGAAAAGCGTATGTACCTACGGCCATCGCCACATATGCGGAGATAACAAATGCGTTATATGTCGGCAACAGCAACTTCAACGGATAGTTGGTCTGCGCCTGGAGGTCTGCACCAATCGGGTACCCCATCAGCAGTTGATCGGAGATCAACGCCCACGGCTGATGAAAGAGAGGGAAATAGGAAATAGCGCCATCACCCGGCGCAAGTACTCCCCCCGCCCACCAAACCGGAGAAAAGTACGCAGCGAAGAACGCAGTAAAGAGCAACGTGGCCCAAAAGAGTTCACTGCCAACACCATTGGCAAATACAGAGAAACGCCTATCCTGCGAAATGCCCTGCATAAACCAATAATCCGTTGTTGTTCAACTGGATACTATAGCACAACCACGCGCAAGAAATCGTGGACGACGAGACGTGGAGTACGAGTAAGCCAAGGTACCCACGTTCAAGTTCTACGATTATCACCCATGGGTTTCGCGTAGACGCCGGCGATCGTATTTCTGCAAAGGGGATGGTTGTCTCCGAACTCTGCAATGAATTCGTTAGCAAAGGCAGCTCCGTCGGCCCGCCAGTTGGAGTAGTCATTCAACCCCCACGAAATCACCTGCTTAAGCCCGGCGCCAAACATCAGCTCGTCCACTTCGCGAGGCGTATATTCTCTATTGTGCCTGTCGAGGCTGCCGTAAAAAATCGATGGGCCCCAAAAGATATTCGCACCCGTCAGCAATGCATATAAGTTGGAGATATTGCAGACGTTAGGCGTGGAGAATATCAAAACCCCGCCAGGTTTCAGAACACGACATATTTCAGCAACGATCTTCGACGGATGCGTGATACCCACATGCTCCAGCACTTCGGTGAACAATACCGCGTCAAACGAACTTTCGGCGAATGGAAGCGCAGCCTTCTCGATGTCGTGTTCGATTACATTGAACTTTTCATACCATTCTTCGCTAGGGTAAGTAGAGCGCCAATCCGCGTTCAGATTAAGGCCGCGAACATCGTGTCCGAGCAAACTGAAGCCGATGGCCACGTGACCCGGCGCATTGCCTACGTCTAGCACCGAAGCCTTAGTTGGCAGCGTGGCGATGGCGGCTGCCAGATAGTGTGCATAGCGATTGCGCGAAACCTCGAAGTACGGACCATGAGTGCCTTCCCCAATAAGGTCGGCAACCTTGTCCACGACGCTTTGGGCAGAACCTAACTCCGAGGAAATGAGTTGGGGGGTCTGCCAGCTGCTCCAAATGTCCTTTCTTTGCCCGAGAAGTTCATGAAACTGCTTCAATACTCTTTTATCTTCCACCATCTTCAAGTTCCACCTGTCGGTTATCGAACCTTCGGACTTCATAGCCTGCGTTATAACGATGCTTCCAGGTCTGCATGCATCTCCCGATAGCGGGAGACGATTTCCGTGATGTCAACCCCGTACTTCTCGGCACCCCTTTCGAAGTGCTCCCAAAAACCCGGGGTACTGTGCCAATGCCCCTCGGCGAGGAACAGCGTCATGTAGCGATCGGGATGCTTCTTGTAGAGCAGGGCGTCCTTCTCGAAGAAGCGCGCGCGCTCGGCAGACGATTCGCGCACATGATCGCGCCTATGTGCCGGATGAAACACCCGCACGCCCTCTCCGTAGGGCACGCCCCCCATATCCTGCATGCGCCAGCCGAACTCCGTATCCTCACGGAAATGGGGCTCATCGAACGACAGGTCGAATCCGTCTAACGCCTGGAAAACGTCGTTCCGGACCAGCAGGTTCGCGGTCATGAACCCCAGGCCGACGAAAGCGACGTTGGTCACGGGCCGCCAGTTCTCATCGTTCGCATGATCCGAATCTACCCTGCCCTCGATGCCCACAACACCTGGCAGGGCTAGAACCGGCCGTGCATGCGAAAGCCAGTCCGGCTGTGGCTCGCAGTCATCATCGGTAAACGCCAGGAACTCGCCCACGGCAAGTTCGCCAGCGGCATTACGCGCCTTGACCGCTCCGCGCACAGCCGTATGGACATAAGTCAGCGGAAATCCCCAATCCTTCTGTGCGCCTGCCCAGGCAATCCTGGACTGGTCGATACAGATGACTTCGAAATCTCGCTCCTCCTGGGCGGCAAGGCATGCGAACAGGCGTTCCAGGTGCTCGGGGCGCTCATAGCTCGGAACGATCACCGAGAACGTCGGCTTTCCCGAATCCTTCGCCTTGTGGAAGGCACGGAGGACACCACCGAGGCGAGGCGATATGCGCTCCCACGCGTAGAAGTCTTCGACCAGTCGCCGCCCCTGGGCCGCAAGTTCGCGACGCTCTCCTTCATTCTCCAGCAACCCGCGAAGCACTCGGGCAGTATGCTTTCGCGACGCAAGCCGGTAAGCCGGGTTACCCGTGTGGACGATTCCACGCGCACCCGGAGTGGTCGTCAGCACGGGGACGCCGGCGGCCATGAAATCGAACATCTTGATGCTCGTTCCCGACCCTTGGCGAAGTGGGTTCAGGGCGACATCGGCCGCTCTCAGCCAACGCTGCTTATCGGCTTCGTCGAGGATGCCAAGGAGCCTGACGTTGTCGGGCAGGCTCAGGCCTTGCAGCGGCCCGGCGCAGCCTCCGACAAGCCCGAACACGACGTCTGGCAGGGAGAATGCGAGGTCGGTGGCAATGAAGCGCGCCGCATCGTTGTTCGGACCATAGTTGCTACCCACGAAGACCGCGACCGATTTCCCGGAAAGACCTACTTCGTCCTTTGCAGCAAGAGCCGTCGCCTCGGTTCGCACATCGCCACCCAGCGCGAAGATGCCATTGGGGACAATGCGCAGCTTGCCCATGGGAAGGTCGTAAAGCTTGGCAAAGGTTTCACGGTCGTCGTGGGAACACGTGAGGATCAAGTCCGCCTTCCTGCAAAGGGCGTATTCATCCTCGACCACGACGTTGAGAATGGCGTCGGAGCCTTCGACGTCCCCATGCAGGTCAGTGCGAAGCACCGCCTCCACGTTCTGCGAGTCGTAGACGATGAGCTGGCTTGCAGAAAGATCCTGGGCGAAAAGAGGATATGCCCACGGATGGGAGAACACGACAACATCCGCCGAGGCGATATGCTGACGGACAGTCGCCATATACTCGGGAGAAAGATGACCCTGGCGGGAAAAAAGGCAGTCGATCACCACGCGGCCGTCGAATCCCTGCGCGGCCTCGTGCGCCGCCGCATGATGGGCATCGCTGAGAGGGACCACGATTTCGCGCAGGCCCGGCGTCAGTTGGTGATCGCGCGGAGCTTCGCCAGGCCAGTCGTAGCTGCCCACATAGGTCGCTGCGATCTCGTCGCCCAGTGCGTGATACAGACCGAGCAACCTCTGCCGTCCGCCCCCGATGGCCGGCGTGATGGGTTGCATGTCGATAACGAGAACATCCAGTTTCTTGCTGCTCACTAAAGGGCCTTGTATTCGATCAATGGATGGACGCTTCGATGAGGGTGCGGGCGATGTTCAGCCAATCGAGGCTGTTGACCCAGGTCTTGCCGCTTTGCCCCATCGAGATCGCCTCCGCGGGACGCTCGAAAAGCCAGTCGATGGCCGCGGCGATCGCCTTCGGATCGGACTCGCAGACGATGCCCCCCTCTTGCTGTCGAACGATGAGCGCGGCTTCCCCCGAGTCGATGCATGTGATGACAGGTTTTCCGCTCGCGAACGCCTCGAGCGTGACAAACCCATAGTCTTCTCGCTTGGGCGTGAAGGGAACCGCAAAAGCACGGGAGTACAGATCGACCAGGTCATCGTCCGAAATACGTCCCAGGAACTCGACCCGGTCGCCCGCCATGGCCTTCAACTCATCCTCCGCCTCGCCTGTGCCGGCGAGCAGCAGTCGGACCGGACTGCGGACGTAGGCCATGGCTCTGATGACCAGGTCAGTCCGCTTCCAGCTGTGCAGGCGACCGGGAAGGAACAGGAACGGTTCGGAAACACCCTCGCGAAAGGGGTTCTCCCACAAGGGAGGGTGAAGCACCTTCGCATCCCGCCCGTTCCATTTCCTCAGGCGCCCGGATACCTCATGGCCGATCGAAAAGACCTCCAGGCAGTGCGGCGGCGACAAGGCCTTGGTATCCATATCGTGGATCAGTGCCCGCTGCTCGAGCAGATGCACACCCGGCGACGGAAAGATCTCGTCGAACATGTCGTAGAACGCCCGGATCGTGTGCATCAAGTAGCAAACGTGACGTGGATGGCGAATCATCCACGTCGGCGCCTTCATCGAGATGACCAGGTCATACGACGACAGGTCCAGGTCGTAGAAATGGACATAGTTTTCCAGGATCTGTTCGAAGGTCGACTCGTCCGTGAGCAGTACAACCTCCTCGGCTTCGTGACCCAGATCGACGAATGCCTGCACCAGAGCGCGGAAAAGCCGCTCCGCACCGCCCTCTTCGCCCGAAGACGCGCGAACGGTGACGATCGCCACTTTCATCGGGCGTGCGATTCCACTCTACGCATATCGGCATCCACCATCATGGAAATCAGCTCGGCGAGAGACGTCTTGGGCTTCCAGCCGAGCTTGCTCGACGCCTTCTCCGGGTTGCCGAGGAGGATGTCGACTTCGGCGGGCCGGAAGAACTCGGGGTCGATGACGACGTAATCGCGATAGTCCAGACCAACGTGGTTGAATGCGATTTCGCACATGTCGCGCACGGTCGTCGTGATCCCGGTCGCGATCACATAATCGTCAGCGACATCCTGCTGAAGCATCGCCCACATGGCTTCCACATAATCGCCGGCGAAACCCCAGTCCCGCTGTGCGTCGATGTTTCCGAGACGGAGTTCCTTCTGCTTGCCGTGCTTGATGTTCGCAACCGCCTGGGTAACTTTTCGTGTCACGAATTCAGGTCCACGCAGCGGCGACTCGTGATTGAACAGGATACCGCTGGACGCATGCAGCCCGAAGCTCTCGCGGTAGTTCACGGTGGCCCAATGGCCCATGAGCTTGGCTACGCCGTACGGGCTGCGCGGGTAGAACGGCGTACTCTCGTCTTGCTTCGCAGCCTGGATGAGGCCGAACATTTCGCTGGTCGAGGCCTGGTAGAAGCGGGCTTTCGCGTCGACGATCCGGACCGCTTCAAGCACGTTGATCGCACCCACCCCGGTGACCTGGGCTGTGAGGACAGGTTGGTTCCATGACGTACCGACGAAGCTCTGGGCGCCGAGGTTGTAAACCTCGGAAGGACGAGCCGTCTCCATGGCCCTGATGATCGACGTGACATCGGTCAGATCGCCGTCAATGAGCGTCACGTCCTCCGATACGCCGACTTCGCGCAACCGCCAGAGGCTATCGGACCCGCGACGAGCCATCAGACCATGAACCTTATAGCCCTTTTCAAGCAGCAGTTTGGCCAGGTAGGCGCCGTCTTGGCCCGTAATACCCGTAATCAATGCGCTCTTGCTCATCGCGTACCCTTAGTTCTAAATGTTTCGAGAATCTGTTTGAGTGAGGTGTCAAGCGGGATGTCCGCCTGCCATCCGGTATCTCGCCGGAGCTTTTCCGAGCTTGCGACCATTCGGCGCTGCTCGCTTGGCCGCATGCGGCCCGGATCCTGGAAAATCTCCGCTTCCACGCCGGCGAGAACGAGAAGTTTCTGCACGATATCGCGAACCCTGACCTCCCGGCCAGATGCGACGTTGTAAATCTCACCGCTCTTTCCGGAAGCGAGCAACAGGGCATACGCCCGCACGACATCGCGCACATCGGAGAAGTCGCGGGTAGCGTCGATGTCGCCGACCTCGATCCGGGGGGATTGAGCCCCCTCGGAGATTCGAACGACCTGCTCCGCCAGCCCCGGTACCACGAACTGGGTGCTCTGCCCCGGCCCGATGTGATTAAACGGACGAGCCACCACTACGTCAAGCTTTGCGCTGTAATGGTATTGGCGGCAAAGAAGCTCAGAGGCCACCTTGCTTACGCCATAAGGACTGCGCGGTTCTGCCTGACGGCTTTCCTGGACCGGGAGCTCGCTCTCCGGCACCGCCCCATAGACATCGCCCGAACTCACGTAGAGCATGCGGCCGCTAAACTGATTGGCCTGCAGCGCCTGGATCAGATTGAGCGTGCCCGTCAGGTTCACGTCGAATGTCTCGCCGGGCTCGGCGAACGACGCAGGGACAAAACTGCGCGCGGCCAAATGGATGACATGCGTGGGCCTTTCGCGCGCGATCTCGTCGTTCAGGGCAGGAAAATCCCGGACGTCGACCCCATCGCTGGCAAGAGCGAGCCTGCAATTGCCGAAAACGCCTTCGTTGACCATCGCGACGAGATGCGAACCTACGAAGCCCGACGCACCAGTGACGTAGAGCACGTCGATGCTCACGACTTCCTCGCCACGATCGCGTAGTCGGGAGCGGCAACGAACCAACCGATCATCTCGTTGATCTGAGCCGCGCCAGCGACCTCGTCGGGCACTCGCTCGAGCGCTGGAAGACCCCGATGTTCACTGAGCCGGTGGATTTCTGCCATCTCGAAACCACGATTGCCAACAACCCATTGCAACAACGCCGGAGGAATCGGATTCCGGTGGGTCGGATCCAGGTAGAACCAGCACGATCCCACCGTGATGTTCTCGGGATTTGGCGTTTCTAGGGCCAGGACTCCCGCAGGTATCAGAACGCGCCGTGCCTCGTCGAGTAACTGGATGAGCACCTCATAGGGAAGGTGTTCGACCAGGTGCATGGATGTAATGGCAGCTACCGAGGCGTCGGGAAGCCCGGCCAGGTAGGCAATGACGTCGGATTCGACCACGTCGAGACCGTGCTGCCTGGCATCGTCCAGCATCACGGGATTAAGGTCGGCCCCCCGGGCGGTGAAGCCGTTTTCCCGGAGCAGTTCCAACCATTCGCCCCGGCCACAACCCAGGTCGACCACAAGCCCGGTCGAAGGCGAGATGCCCGCTTGATCGAGGACAGTGAGGTAATATGCCGCCCGCTGCTTGATATCGTCGCGATGACCGCGGAACGCATCTTCAAACGATGCGTACTCGGCATCGATGATCGACGCAGCCATACGCAAAACCTCTGTCGGCGCCGATGGGCGAATCGACTCCTGCGGTTCTGCACCCAGGGCGGGCGGAGCCGAAGCCAGGGCCATGACCTTGCGCTGGATGTCGATGAGACCGCGGCGGCCTTCGTTGGCGGATTTCCGCAGCGAATCCAGGTCCTCCGCACGACGGGCTTCGAGCTCGTCGATCTGCGCCTTCAGCCTCTCGACCGTCGCACGCAATCGTGCGGCTTCGACTTCGACGGCCCCGGCCCTGACTTCGAGAGCCTCGGCCCTGACCTCGGCCCGGTTCAGCGCCGACTCGCGGGCGGCTTCGCCGATATCCTCGTCGATGGCCCGGAAGTGGCTCTCGAGATCGTCGACGAGCCGATTGACCAGGTGACCAACTTCTTGCGTCGCACGGGCACTGGCGTTTTCCGTGGACTGGAGAAGCATCGAGAGGCGGGGCAGCCTGACCAGCGCCATGCCGAAGGCGAGGATACGACCGAGCACGGGAACCCGGCGCAAGCGGTGCAATTTGTAGGGGATCAGCAAGCCATCGATGTGCACATCGTTGCGCCGACCCTCATCGGAGAATCGCAACGCCCCGAGCACCTCGACCTTGCTCATGAGCCCGTTCCTCATCGCATCGAGAAACGATTTCAATCCATCCGCATCGGCAGGGCGACGCAAGACGATGCGGTAGGCGGTCAGCACGAATTCTTCGTCGGCGAACTGCAGCAGGTCAGCCAACCCGTAGCTGGGCTTGACCGGCAACCGGCTCGCGGCCGCGGACCAGCGAGGAAGGCGCTTCGTCACCCGAATATCGCCATCGTGATCGTCGGAGGCAGCAGCCTCTTGGGACCGACGTTTGCTCACCTCCTCCCGGACGCGCGACATCAGGGCATCCAAGGGAAGATCCTTGCCAAGCGGAAACAACGGAGGCGCTCCTTGGGGAACGCCGTCGCTTCGTTTCTGCCGATCCTGTTCTTGCATCGTGTCTCGCCTTGAATTCGTTAGTTGGGTGCTCATGCGCCAGAGATGGATTCGATCCTGATCGTCGGCGGTATCCACGCTGAACCGACGAACTGAGCACGCTGCGTGTTTGCGACCGTGAAAACCAAGGCCAGGTCACGCCACTCGTAGTTGTCGACCAAGTGCGTTTCCGTGCTCGAGAGCGCCACCGAGACCGAATAGGTACCCACGCCGAGATTCATCGGGAACGCCGCGTGGAACTCGAAGACATCGCCTGGCCGGACCTGCTCGATGACCTGCTCGAGATGGAACGTATTCGTTCCGAACATGGGCTGACCCAGACGGTCCCTGATCATGTAACCGATGACCAGCCTGGAGATGAGCGCGTGCGCGCGAACATTCATCACGAGCTCCACCTCGTCGCCCACCCCGACATACTCCAGCTTTGCGCCTGCGCCGTTCTGCAACCAGACGCTTTCGACGCTTGCCTCGCCGGTTCCGGACTGGGTCGCACGACCGCCATCCTCGCGCTCCACTTGCGCGATCGAACTGTTCTCTTTCTCGGCGATCATGGCGTTGTAGAGGTCCATGACTTCCTGTGGCGAGCCATCGGCCACAAGGCGACCCTTGTCGATCATTACCGCACGGTCACACAGAGCCTGGATCGCTGCCTTGTCGTGCGAGACGATCAGGAGCGTCGTCCCTTCCTCGCGGAACTGGCGAATCTTCTTGAAGCACTTGTGGACGAAATAGGCATCGCCGACCGACAACGCTTCATCCACGATCAGCACATCCGGCCGCGACGCTGTGGCCAGACTGAATGCCACGCGCATTTGCATGCCGCTCGAGTAGGTTCGCAACGGCTCGTCAAAGTACTCGCCGATCTCCGCGAAGGCCTCGATTTCCGGCATCAACCGCTGGATATCGGCACGCGAAAAGCCCATGAGGCCGGCACTGTGTTCCACGTTCTGCCGTCCCGTGAGGTCCGGGTTGAAGCCCATGCCGAGTTCCAGGATGGCGGCGATGCGACCGCAGGCGACCACCTCGCCCTCGGTGGCGCCAAGCGTACCGGTGACGATCTTGAGCAGCGTGCTCTTGCCGGCGCCGTTCTGGCCGACGATGCCCACGGCCTCACCATGCCGGACGACGAAGCTGATGTTACGCAGCACCCAATGCTCCTGGATGCGCGACGAGTGCCAGCCCACCCAAGTTCCGAAACGGCGCCATTCGCTGCCATATTCGCGATACGACTTGCCGACGTTGTTTATGCGAAGGACAGCGACACTCATAGCACATCCACCATGTCGGTGGCCGCACGACGGAACAGCAGTAGCCCCGCAAGGAGCAACACCATGGCCGACACCGCGATGGGAAGCAAGGACATCAGGTCGGGCCCGCGCCCGAAGACGAGAAGCCCCTGGTATTCCGTGACGATCCAGTACATCGGGTTCAGCCGCATCGTCGACATCAGCGAAGGGGGAATGATCGTCGTCATGTAAACGATCGGCGTCAGCCAGAACCATAGCTGGAGCACGACCGTCATGAATTGGTTGATGTCCCGGATGAAGACGTTCAACACACCGAGCAGCAGGCCCAAACCCAGGGAAAAGGCCACGTTGCACAGCAAGAGCAGCGGCATCCACAGCACGGCGGAGTTCGGCAGGTGACCCAGCAGCGCGAACACGACGACGGTGACGACGAAGAGAAGGATGTTATTGACCAGGGCAGAGCCCACGACGATCAGCGGGAGGCAAACACGCGGGAAGACGATCTTTTTCAGCATGCTTCCGTTATCGACGAATACCGTCAGCGACCGGGTGATGATCTCGCTGAAAAGCGACCAGGCGAGCATGCCGGAGAGGAGATAGAGAGAGTAAGCGTATGGATTGTCCACTCCAGGTAGCTTTGCCGACATGATGCGCGAAAGCACCAGCGAATAGATCGCCACCTGCGCCAGCGGCTGCAGGATCATCCATACCGCGCCTAGCTTGCTGCGCGCAAAGCGCGACCTGAGGTCGTTGCGAATGGACGAGACGATGAAATGGCGATATCGCCAGATCGCGTTAAACATGTCACTCATGAATCTGACGGACTCCGTCTTGATGCCTGGGGGATTCCAGGCGTCCAGATCTGCTTATGGCTTCGAGACGCTCGACGATGGCTCGCGCGCTGACGCTCGACGAAAAATGATTCTTCATGTATTCCTGGGCTCGCCTTCCGAGATCCCCGGCAAACGCACGATCTCCGACAAGACGCCGCATCTTGGCGGCGGCGTCCTGAATATCGGGCTCCGCCCACTGCTGTCCCGCACCGTGCATGTACTGGCCCGGCGCCACGTCCACCAGGCGATACGAAACAAGTAGACTGTTCTCCGCGTTCATGAACGCGAGATTCCCCGAATAGGCCGTTGCTATCACTGGCTTCCCCAGCGCCATTGACTCGGCAAGGCCGAGGCCGAAACCTTCGGCGCGATGGAGCGAAACGTAAGAATCCGCTTTAGCCACGAGCTCGTTCATCGCGTCGCGGCTCATGTAACCGTCGAGTATTTCGATCCGGCGATCCTCGCTGGCGCGGGACATCAGCGCGAGGAGCTCCGTGCGGAATGCTTTGCCGTTGATCGTTTTGACGATCAATCGCGCGGGCTCTCCTCCGGACGGGAAGGCCGCGAGGAAGGCGTCGACCACGGCTCGCGGATTCTTCCGCTCGAGGTACGAGTGAAAATCGAAGCTAAAAAGGAACGTGAACGGCTCGCTTCGGCTGCGAGGAGTCTCGGCGGGAGACACGGGCTCTACCACCATCGGCACGAGAGTCACCGGCTTATCGGTCACCTGGCGAAAGGCGTCCCCTACGAACTCGGAAGCCACCCAGATTTCATCGACGGTATCCAGTGCTGCCTCCCATTCCGGAGGGATTCGGGGCAGCTCCCAGAACCAGTAGCCGATCCGATACGTCCTGGCCGAGCGCACGGCCTCGGTAGCGGCGAGAGCCGGGCTTATCTGGTCCGGATTGACGAAGAACACGTCCACGGGAAAAGGAGCGCTGAGAGCGACGGGTAGATCGGCATGCGTGTCGACGGTCCTGTCGTCTCCCAGAATGTCCGCCTCCACCAGCGAAACCGGAAAATCGGAGGCGATAAGCGCCCTGGCGCAAGAGCGCAGGTTTTCCGCCAGACCGAGCGCGCCATGAACGAAGCCGACGAGGTTCACCCCCAATCCATCCGGACGGGGCGCGACGGATGGCAAACCCTGCTTCCGGCCGGCGACGGCCGGGCCAACTTTCGAGCGCGGGTCCGTGATAGCCGGCACGGCCAGCCGGGACGATGCAAGTCCCATGAGTCGATCGCGCACGCGCTCTTTCACCGCCTTCGGAAACAGCTTGTAGACAAGACGAACAGGTGCGGACGCGCCGGACCGGGTCAGGAGCCGCAGGCTCGAAAGAGCAAGTCGGCGGATTGGGCCGAGCCCCCGGCGAACACCCTGCGCCATCAGGCCCATGCCTCGCTCAAGCCAGTGCAGCGGCGAGTTCGGCCCGCAGATCACCCACGTGCTCGACACCCACGGAAAGACGGATCAGCCCGTCGCTGATACCCAGGCGCTTGCGATTCGCCACGGGCACGGAGGCATGAGTCATGAGGGCGGGATGTTCGATCAGGCTTTCGACACCGCCCAGTGATTCGGCCAGTGCGAACAACTCGCACTTTTCAAGCACTCGACGCGCCTTACGCAGGCCACCCTTCACTTCCATCGAGATGATGCCGCCGAAGCCATCCATTTGCCTGCGGGCAAGCGCGTGCTGCGGGTGGGACTTCAAGCCAGGGTAGATGACTCGCTCGATGGCCGGATGAGTGTCCAGCCACCGAGCCAGTTCAAGGGCTCCTTCGCAGTGCGCCTGCATGCGCAGATAGAGCGTCTTGAGCCCGCGTAAAGCCAGGAAAGCATCGAATGGACCGGAGACCGCGCCCACCGAGTTCTGAAGAAAGCCCATGCGTTCCGACAATTCCGGTGTCGATGCCACGACCATTCCGCCGACCATATCCGAGTGACCGTTCAGATATTTGGTTGCCGAATGCAGGACAAGGTCTGCACCGAACTCGATCGGACGCTGCAACATAGGGGAGCAGAAGGTGTTGTCAACCACCAACAGGAGGCCATGCTTTCTGGCGAAGGCGGATAGTTTCGCCAGGTCGACCAGTTTCAACATGGGATTGGTCGGGGTTTCGGCCCAGATCATCCGCGTGTTGGGCCTCAGCGAGGCGCGCAGCGCCTGCATGTCGTTCAGGTCGACGAACGTGAAATCCAGCCCGGCCGACCGGCGCCGAACACGCTCGAACAGCCGGTAGGTGCCGCCGTAAAGATCGTCCATGGCGATGACGTGGCTGCCGGAATCGAGCATGTCCAGAACAGTTGCCGCCGCCGCCAGCCCCGAGGCGAATGCGAATCCGGCGTCGCCGCCTTCGAGGTCGGCGACGCAACGCTCGTAGGCTCCCCGGGTGGGGTTCTGCGTGCGCGAATATTCATAGCCCTTGTGCTTGCCAGGGCTTTCCTGCACATACGTGGAGGTGGCAAAGATGGGCGTCATGATCGCGCCCGTCGACGGATCGGGGGCCTGGCCCGCATGAATGACCCGAGTGGCCAGATCGAGGACTGGCTTGCGCGACGATGGCTTTTTCATGACCCGATCCATGTTGGCGGCCGCCCGTTAAGGGCAGCCAAAGGCGGGTATCTTACCGGCCCTGCTGCCTCTTACATAACGAAACGGCGAACGCTTGTTCACTTTCGCCCGCCCCTGCCCGGGTGCTACATATCGGCTGCTGGCGAACTTTCACCGAAATGTCATAATTAGTTTAATATAAACAATAACTTGAACGCTTATATCACCTGTGTAATTAAATCCATCGTGAATGCTGTGCGCCTTGGTCTCCCAAGCTTTCCCGTGCATCATATCGGGTTCGCGCGGTCACGTCCCCGGGCCCGCCGGCGCTCTCCCACAAGGATACTTTCATGCCCCCTGCAGACAATCAGATCAGGCTCTTGGTCACCGGCGGGGCAGGCTTCATCGGGGCAAATTTTGTCATGTCGGCTGTCGCCCAAGGGGCGAAAGTTCTCAATCTCGACAAATTGACCTATGCGGGCAATATCGATTCCCTCTCGTCGCTGGAAGGTCATCCCGATCATGAGTTCGTCCGGGGTGACATCGGTGACAGCGACCTGACGGTCCGCCTGTTTGCGGATTTCGGCCCGACCGCCGTCGTGAACTTCGCAGCCGAATCACATGTGGATCGGTCGATCGACGGCCCGGCCGCCTTCGTGGAAACGAACGTGGTCGGAACCCTGGCATTGCTCGAAACGGCACGCGATTATTGGCGGACGCTGGAAGACGGGCGCGCGGATGCTTTCCGATTCCTCCACGTCTCCACGGATGAGGTATACGGCTCCCTCGGCGAGGAGGGGAAGTTCACCGAACGCACGCCGTACGCGCCGAACTCGCCCTACTCCGCCTCCAAGGCCGCCTCGGATCATCTTGTCCGGGCATTCTTCCATACTTATGGATTGCCCGTCCTCACGACGAACTGCTCCAATAACTATGGCCCGTACCAGTTCCCCGAGAAGTTGATCCCCCTGACGATAAACAAGGCGCTTGCAGGTGAAACGCTCCCTGTCTACGGCGATGGCGGGAACGTTCGCGACTGGCTGCATGTAGCGGACCATTGCGCAGCGATCTGGCGGGTGCTGGAGCGCGGACGCCCGGGAGAGACTTATAACGTCGGCGGGAATGCCGAGCGGAAAAACATCGAGATCGTACGCGGTATTTGCGCTCTGCTGGATCATTTGTCGCCACTGCAGGGAGGGGCGAAATACGACTCGCTCATCCGCTTCGTCACGGATAGGCCGGGTCATGACCGTCGCTATGCCATCGATGCGACGAAGCTCGAGACCGAGTTGGGATGGAGCCCCGCACAGAAGTTTGAGACGGGGCTTGAAGCCACGGTGCGCTGGTATCTCGACAATCGCCCCTGGACCAAGCGCATCCTCGACGGCAGCTATCGTATGGAACGACTCGGCACATGACGACCAAGGGCATCATTCTCGCAGGCGGCTCCGGCACTCGCCTCTACCCGATTACACAGGGGGTGAGCAAGCAGCTGCTTCCTGTGTACGACAAGCCGATGATCTACTATCCGTTGGCGACCCTGATGCTGGCCGGCATCCGGGACGTGCTGATCATCAACACGCCGCACGAGCAACCACTCTTCGAACGCCTGCTGGGCGACGGTTCGCAGTGGGGCATCAATATCGCCTACGCGGTACAGCCATCGCCGGACGGCCTGGCGCAGGCGTTCCTAATCGGCCGGGATTTCGTTGCGGGCCAACCGAGCTGTCTCATCCTGGGAGACAACATCTTCTACGGCGCCGGCCTTTCCGAGCAGCTGAACCGCGCTGCGAGCCGCGAGCGAGGTGCCACGGTGTTCGGCTATTGGGTCAGCGATCCCGAACGCTACGGCGTCGCCGAATTCGATGCCTCGGGGACGGTCATCGGCCTCGAGGAGAAGCCTCGCGCTCCCAAGTCCAACTTCGCCGTCACGGGACTCTACTTCTACGATAGCCGCGCATGCGATTTTGCGGCCGAATTGACCCCCTCGCACCGTGGCGAGCTGGAAATCACCGACCTGAACCGGTGCTACCTCGACGAAGGCTCGCTGCGACTCGAGCGCTTCGGCCGCGGCTTTGCGTGGCTGGATACGGGAACGCACGAATCACTGATGGAGGCCGGGATGTATATCCAGACCATCGAAAAGCGGCAAGGACTCAAGATCAGCTGTCCCGAGGAAATCGCATACCATCATGGATGGATCGACGAAGAGCAGGTGCTCAAGATCGCCGCGAACCTGGGCAAGACCGGCTACGGCCAGTATCTGCACTCCCTGATCGGCACATCGCAACATCCATGAAAATCATCAAAACATCCCTCGAGGGCGTCATCGTCATCGAGCCGAAAGTCCATGGGGACGACCGGGGCTTCTTCCTCGAAAGCTTCCATGCGCGCAAATTCGAAGACGCCGGGATCGACGCGTCCTTCGTGCAGACGAATATTTCGCGCTCGTCGAGAGGTGTGCTCCGCGGCCTTCACTACCAGAACCCGAATCCCCAGGGGAAACTCGTGACGGTAGTGGAAGGAGAAGTATTCGACGTCGCCGTCGATATCCGGACGAGCTCGCCGACGTTCGGCAAATGGACGGCGGTCATGCTGTCGGAGACGAATCATCGCCACTTTTGGATTCCGCCGGGCTTCGCCCACGGATTCTGCGTGCTGTCTCCTTTCGCCACCTTCATGTATCAGTGCACCACCCCCTACGATGCGACCGGCGATGCGGCGATCCGTTGGAACGATGCCGATCTCGCCATCGACTGGCCGGTCAGCGATCCGTCCCTTTCCTCTCGCGATGCACAGGCCCCCTGGCTGCGCGATGTTCCTCGCGATCAACTTCCGGATCTGAGCCGTTGAATATCCTCGTCACAGGCACAGAGGGACTGCTCGGCACGGCCTTGAGGTCGGATCCCCGTCTGGGCCTCCTCGGAGAAGTGACGTGGACCAGCCGGCGCACCAATCCGGACGCGATCGTCCTCGACCTTGCCTCACCCGATGAAGTCATCGAAGGCGTCCTCGACGCCGTCGCTCCCGACGTGATCGTCAATGCCGCGGCGTACACGGCAGTCGACAAGGCGGAAGAAGAGGAATCTATCGCCACCGCCGTCAACGGGGACGCCGTCGGCGCAATGGGAAAGTGGGCTGCCACCCATGGTGCGCTGGTGATCCATGTCTCGACGGACTACGTATTCGACGGACTGTCCGCATCGCCCTATGCGGTCGATGCGGCGACTTCACCAGGGAATGCTTACGGGCGCAGCAAGCTTGCCGGCGAGATAGCCCTTCATGAAAGCAGCGCCGACTTCATCATCCTGCGTACGGCATGGCTATATGCGTCGACGGGAAGGAACTTCATGAACACGATGCTTCGCCTCGCGGCCGAGCGCGACGAACTCCGGGTGGTGGCCGACCAAATCGGTTGCCCCACACCCGCGGCGTCGCTTGCCACCGCCATCATCGATGGCATGGAACGCTGGAGCGTGGCGACGGTCCCCGAGCGAGCAAAGCTCCGCGGCATCTATCACGTCGTCACCCATGGCCATACCTCCTGGCACGGTTTTGCCGAGGCCATCGTCGAGGGCGCGGCAGCGCGAGGCCTCATACAGCGGCCGCCAAGGGTCATCCCCATCGGAACGGCCGACTTTCCCACGCCCGCCCGCCGCCCTCCCTACTCCGTGCTCGACAACTCGCTTTTCGAGGCCACTTTCGTGCGGAAGTTCCCCACATGGGAAGATGCCCTATCTTCCACGCTTGACGAATTAATTTCCTGATAGGACCGGAGTAACCCATGCTTATCCCCCTGATCCTGAGCGGCGGCAGCGGAACGCGTCTCTGGCCGGTATCCCGCAAAAACCTGCCCAAGCAGTTCCTCGCGCTGGCTGGGCAGAGGACACTCTTCCAGCAGACCGTGCATCGAGCGCGCATGCTGCCGGATGCCGCCGCCCCCATCGTCGTTTCCAGCGATGACCATCGGTTCCTCGTCGCCGAACAATTGCAGGAGCTAGGCATAGAAGACGCCAGCATCGTCCTCGAGCCGCTTGCGCGGAACACCGCGCCCGCCATCGCGCTGGGTGCGCTCCTGGCGCTCGAACGCTCAAAAGACGCCATCCTGCTCGTCCTTCCCGCGGACCATGTCATCGGTGACGATGCCGCCTTCTCATCCGCGATCGCATCCGCGCTCCACCAGGCCTACAACGACTGGCTACTGACCTTCGGCATTCGCCCCGACCGGGCCGAAACGGGATTTGGCTACATTCAACGTGGAGCGGCATTGGACGACCACGTATTCAGCGTGGGCAGGTTCGTCGAGAAGCCGAATCTGGAGATCGCGGAGCAGTATGTCGCGAGCGGTGAATTCGACTGGAACTCGGGGATGTTCCTCTTCAAGGCTTCCCGTTACCTCGAGGAGCTGGCAACCCATGCCCCTGCGATTCTTGAGGCCGCGCGCAGCGCCTACGAGCGTGCGAAGGTCGATCTCGACTTCGTTCGTATCGACGCCGAATCCTTCGCCCAGGCACCCAGCGACTCGATCGACTACGCCGTGATGGAAAAAACCAAACGTGCCGCCGTCGTTCCGGTCAGCTGTGGCTGGAGCGACATCGGATCGTGGGAAGCACTGTGGCTTTCGTCGGACAAGGACGAGCGCGGAAATCACATCGAAGGCGATGTCATCGCCATGGATACGTCCGGCTCGCTCATCTGGTCGCATAATCGCCATCTGGTGGCTACCCTCGGCCTGGAAGACGTCATCGTTGTGACGACGGCGGACGCGACGCTGGTGGCGAAGCGCGATGTCTCGCAGGACGTCAAACGAATCGTCGACCAACTGAAGACCGCGGTGCGTAGCGAGCACGAGCTGCATCGAGTCGTGCGCCGCCCCTGGGGAAGCTATGACTCGTTGGAAGCCAGCGATCGATTCCAGGTGAAACGAATCGTCGTGAAACCCGGCGCATCCCTCAGCCTACAGATGCACTATCACCGCGCAGAACACTGGATCGTCGTTTCCGGTGTGGCCGAAGTTACCTGCGACGATAAGGTGTTCCTGCTTTCGGAAAATGAAAGCACCTACATCCCTCTCGGCAGCAGGCATCGTCTTCGCAACCCCGGGAAAGTCCCTGTGGAACTTATCGAGGTCCAATCGGGAAGCTACCTTGGCGAAGACGACATCGTGCGCTTCGACGATGTCTACGGACGTGCCTGAGTCAGTGGTAAGCCTGAATTCATGCCCTGTTTGCGGCAGCGAGCTGACGAGCTCGCTTCGGCCCTGGCATTTGCAGTGCTCTCAATGCAGCTACGAAGGCAGCCGCCTGGACCCACATATCCAGGATCGCCGCGTCGAGGGGGGTATCGACGAAGAGGCCCGCGAGACGGCCTCGAGAGCCTCAGACGTGCCAACTTCGAGCGCTTAGCTAAGCATCTCCATCGATACAGGCCACCCTCCAGTGGCACGCTGTCCATGCTGGAAGTAGGATGCGCGCATGGCTGGTTTCTCGAAGCCAATGCGGGATACTACACATTGCTCGCATCGAGCCGGATATCGCAGTCGCTGAGAAAACCGCCGCCAGGGGCTTGCCAGTTCGCCGAGGGTATTTCCGGATGCCCTCGATGCAAGCGAGACGTTCGACATCATCGTTTTCAACGATGTCATCGAACATATGCCCGATATCAACGGCGTGCTTGCTTCCTGTCGCGATCGTCTGAATCCCGAAGGACTCATCGTCATCAATGCGCCATCGCGCCGCGGTGCGTTGTACCGCGTTGCCCGGCTCGCCGCCAAAATGGGCCTGCCCGGCGCATTCGACCGGCTGTGGCAGGAAGGCCTTCCCTCTCCGCACGTCCACTACCTGGATACAGCGACGATTGGAGCGCTGGCACGACAGCATGCGCTCATCCACGAAGGAACCATATCACTCCCCTCGGTATCAGCGACCGGGCTCTATGAGCGAATTCGATGCGCCGGTGGCGTGAGTTCCATCAAAGCTGTCGCGCTGAGCGCAAGCGTCATGCTTGCCATTCCATTTCTCAAACTGTTCCCCCCCGACATCCAGGTGTGGTTTCTTCGAAAAGTGGAAGTCCGCGAGGATGCCTACGAACGCGTCTAAGCCGCCCTGTCCTGGCCGCCCTCCCGGCCGACCAGGGCCCTCGGCATGAGCCTCCGCTTCCCCGGGAGTTCAATGAACCGGTGGGTGAAGGATGCGACAAGGATGACGACGCCGATGAAAGCCGCAAAAAAAATGCGGCTTTCCACCGGTAGGGAAAAGCCCATGCGCAGCGATGCCACGTGCAGCACGAGCTGCAACGGAAAATGCATGAGGTAGATCGAATACGAGATTTCCCCAAGGTATACGAGCGGCCTGGTGCGCAGCGCCGATCGCAGCCACGCGCTTCCGGTCACCGACAGGACCAGGACGGGAAATCCGACGAAGCAGAGCAGCAGGTCCCCGACGTTGGACCACAGTCCACGGCTGGCCAGATAGAGTGATCCCGAGGCAACGATCAGCAGCGCGAGCAGATCGTTCCCCCATCGAGGCAGCGACCATCGTACGCGTGACTGGCCGGCGGCAGCGGCCACGCCAACCATGAAACCTGCGCCGGTGCGAACGAGATCGTTATCGATGAAGGCGAAGGCCCGCGTTCCATTGATAAGCCCACGCGTTGCCATGGTGGCGATCGCCACCGCCCCCAACAGCGCGAGGCCGATGCGAGCAAACTTGGGCGGCAATGCGATGAGACCCAGGAAGGCCACATTGACGAGGAATTCCGTCGATATGGACCAAGCCGGTGCATTGAACGAAAAACCTTGCTGAAGGCCAGATCCATTCAGCAGAAGCGCATTCAGTGCAAAGTGGTAGGTATCGTTGTATCGATATATGAACGGAGCTGCCGCAAGCCGCATCACAAGGTAGCCCTGCAGCACCGCGACGATGCACAACGTAGCCACATGCAAGGGGTACATGCGCGCCACGCGCGCCTGCACATTCCGTAGAAATTGAGGTGCCCGGCGTTCCGTCCAGAAAGCGCGCGTGAGTACAAAGCCGGACAGGACGAAGAAAAAATCCACCATCAGGAGCCCTCGCCCATAGAATGGAGCGAGCACATGCCCGAAGGGAGCAGAGCCGAATGCATTGACGTAATGCCAGCAAATGACACCGAGGGCGGCAATGGCCCTCATGCTGTCCAGCTCATGGAGCCGGCCGGATCCCCGGGTATCTTCGGCGGAGATCGTCAATGGCTGCCCTGCGACGCCCCGATCAACGTCGAAATCTCACTCGTCTTCGCCTGCATCAGGCGCGCGTCGCCACGCGATTCCACGTTCAGTCGAAGCAATGGCTCGGTGTTTGACGAACGCAGGTTGAATCGCCAGTTCGGGAATGCCGCGCTGACACCGTCCACGTTGTCCAGCACCGGCTTTTCGTTCGAATAGAATTCCAGCACTCGTGCCACCGCCGCCTTGGCATCCTCGACAGCGAAATTGATCTCCCCGCTGCACGGGTAGGCCGCGACGCGCTCGGCCAACGTATCTGCGAGGCTACGCCCGGTACTGGACAGCCGCTGGGCGACCAACAACCACGGAATCATGCCCGAATCGCAATAGGCGAACTCGCGGAAGTAGTGATGTGCGCTCATCTCACCGCCGTAGATGGCGTCTTCGGCGCGCATCCGCTCCTTGATGAACGCGTGGCCCGTCTTGCTTTCGATGGCTACGCCACCTGCCCGCTCCACCATGTCGATCGTGTTCCACGTCAGCCGCGGATCATGGATGATCTTCGCACCCGGATGCTTCTCAAGGATCTGCGCCGCCAGCAAGCCGACGATGTAATAGCCCTCGATGAACTCACCGCGCGCGTCGAACAGGAAGCAGCGATCGAAATCGCCGTCCCAGGCGATGCCAAAGTCCGCTCCATGTTCGCGTACGGCATCGGCCGTGGCCGAACGGTTCTCGGGCAGCAGTGGGTTGGGAATGCCGTTGGGGAAGCTACCGTCCGGCTCGTGATTGACGCGCACGAACCGCAGCGGAAGGTGCGCCTCGAGCAGGTCGACAATCCTTCCCGCACCACCGTTGCCGGCGTTCACCACCACCTTCAAGGGCTTGAACGCCGCAGGATCGATATAACCCAGCAAGTGCTGGATATAGGCACTCTTGTCGTGATCGTGGACTACGCAGCCGCGCGAGGCCGACGGCTCGCCAAATGCGTTTTCTTCCACCAAGCGCTCGATGTCGCGCAGCCCCGTGTCACCACTGATGGGCCGCGAGCCCTCGCGCACCAGCTTCATGCCGTTGTAGTCGATGGGATTATGGCTCGCGGTAACCATGATCCCGCCGGCGACCTGGCGATGGAAGGTCTGGAAGTAAACCTCTTCCGTGCCGCACAGCCCGATGTCGACCACATCGCGACCTTCGTCGTTGAGACCCCGAACGATGGCCTCCGCCAGTCCGGGACTATCACGCCGGATGTCGAAGCCGACGACGACGGCGCCCTCGCCCACCGTACGCGCGAAAGCACGACCGAGGCGATATGCGATATCTTCGTTCAGTTCATCCGGCACACGGCCGCGGATGTCGTAGGCTTTGAAACACTTCATGAGCGTGGTTCCGGCAATTCAGCGCCCTATTGTCGCCGCACCGGCCCCGCCCCTCAAGGCCGAGGCGCATCGCCAAGGCTACCGCGCAGCCAGTGGAATACCGGCTCGCCCTCCCGGGAAAGGAACGTACGAGGTTCCGCGGAAGGCACGCCGCTGACCTGCAAGACCCGCCGATAACGATCCTCATCGCCGGCATTCCAGTAAACGAGGCGAAATTCCGTGATGCCGTCGCCCTTGAGCTGGTCGATCGTGCGGGGTTCGATATCCACCCTGTAGGGCACGCGATTCTCCGTGAGGAAGGCGAACGAGGTGAAGAATCCCCAATCGGGAAACAGGTAGGCGACGTTCTTCGGTACGCCGCGCGCCTCGACGGCCAGCGTCGTCAACGCATCGCTGCTGTGCCCCCGGCCTCCCGTCTTGACCAGCCATTCGTGAAAGCGAGCCTGCTGGAACAAGTTGCCGCCGACTGCCACGGTCGCCAGCACCACGAGAAGGGCGGTACGCATACGGGGGACCGGTTGGCGGACCATCGCAAGGATCTGGGTCATCAGCAACGCGGGCAAAAGGTAGACGAACGGCAGCAGCACGCTGAAGTGGTGGGCCCAGAGCCGGTGACCGAACAGAGAAGCGACCGCGACGAATGAGATCGGCATCAATGCCGGCAGGATCGCCATTGCCGAGCGCGGCTGACGTCCGAGCACATGAACGATGCCGAGTGCGATCAGGCCAAGGACACTGCAAGCAAGCCACCACACCTTGCTTGCACCCCAGGGACTGGATATCGCCTGGCCGAAGATCATGCCCTCGTTGGCGGCATCGCTCGTCGCCAGGCCGACCATGTCCCACGCGTAAGCGAAGTTGTTCCCCGAGGCACCACTGGCGTCGAAGGGTTTCAGTTGACCCAGCATCCCGCGGACGAACTCGAGCGTCGGCTCCAGGCCGTGTTTCTTCGCCAGCAGCGACAGAAAGCCGAGCAGGAAGGGGCTTACGCCTAATGCGGCCCCCGCTACCCAGCGCCCCCAGTCACGGCGGGGAACCCAGCACGCGACAAGCACGGCCATGGCGGGGGCGAAGAACGAAAGGACGAAGTAGCCGTAGCTGGCAAGGCCGAAACATACACCGGACCATAAGACCCGGCGTCGTACGATCCTGGACCCGGCCTCGGCGGGAAGTGCCAGCAGCATCGACAGGATGAACCACGCCGCCCCACCCAGTACGATGTAGAACTGCGTACGGAACGACGCGGTGAATGCGAGTTCCGTGGCAAGGCCGACGCAGACGGCAACGGCCAGCCCGCGCGACCCCGTGAGCCGGCGGCTCAGGTGGTACAGCGCGAGGAGCAGGATAACGCCGAACACCGCCTGTTCGAGGCGCAGGGACGTGACGCTGAAGCCGGCTACAGCGAAAAAGGGCAGACCCAGGTAGGCGTTCTGCAACCCGTGGTAGAAGCTGCCTAGGATGGGAAAGATCTTCGAGGGTATGCCTGCGCCGGGATTATGGCCGCGATGCAGCCATTGCGCCGCGAGGAAGTCGGGGTTCGCCGCATCCATGTAGATGCCGGGGAGGTCCGCATGGAACAGGACGAGGCCCAGGAACATCGCCAGGGGCAGCAGCCAAGCCAGGCGCGACATCCATGCTTCCTTCCACTGAACCAAGGCGATCCCCTCTTTGGCACGCCCCGGTGGCGGCGCCGGCGATTATACAATCGCCGGATTGAAGCGCCCCGATCCTCCGAAGGACGAACGTCACATGCAGACAGATATGCCGGGCCACGGCCAGGACGTCGCCGTACTGATCCCCTGCTTCAACGAGGCATTGGCGATCGCCCGGGTGATCCGGGACTTCCGCACCGCGCTACCGCATGCCCGCATCCACGTATTCGACAATGCCTCCACGGACCGTACGGTCGAGATTGCCAGGGAAGCCGGAGCGATCGTGCGCACGGTGGGCCTCCGCGGCAAGGGCAACGTGGTGCGGCGCATGTTCGCGGACGTGGATGCCGACATCTATGTCCTGGTCGACGGAGACGCGACCTACGACGCTTCCAGTGCGCCCGTGATGATCGAGCGGCTGCTGAACGAAGGTGCCGACATGGTCGTCGGCGCGCGCAAGGATGACAACCTCACAGGGGCCTACCGGAACGGCCATCGGCTCGGCAACCGAATGCTCACCGGCTGCGTGTCGATGATCTTCGGCGGCACATTCACGGACATGTTGTCGGGCTACCGCGTCTTCACCCGCCGCTACGTGAAATCCTTCCCCGCCCTGTCGGCCGGCTTCGAGACGGAAACGGAGCTGACCGTGCATGCGCTCGAGCTGCGCATGCCGTGGAGCGAGGTGGACACGCCCTACTCCACCCGGCCGGAAGGCTCGGAGAGCAAACTTTCGACTTACAGAGACGGCCTGCGCATATTGCGGATGATCCTGCGCCTGTTCGTCGCGGAGAGACCCCTTCATTTCTTCGGGCTCGTGGGCGCGCTGTCGCTGGTCACCGGCATCGCCATCGCCGTGCCGTTGCTCACGACGTACCTTGCCACCCATGAAGTGCCACGGCTTCCCACGGCGCTGCTGTCCACGGGCCTGGCACTCGTGGCGGTGATCTCGCTGGTGTGTGGCCTGATCATGGACGCCGTCACCCGCGGGCGCAGGGAAATGAAGCGCCTGTTCTACCTGAGCATCCCAGGGCCCACGAAGCCTGACGACATCAGGCCCTAGACGGCGTCGCCGCCATGGGACGGCGCGCCGTCCACATAGCCGATCACGCGCGCGGGATTGCCGACGACAATGGCCCTTTCGGGCACGTCGTGCGTGACCACCGCCCCAGCCCCGATCATCGCCCTGGAGCCGATCTCTAGGCCAGGCAGGATCGTGGCGCCTCCGCCTATCGATGCACCGGACCGGACCACCGTCTGCTGGAACGGCTGGCTGTACTCCCTCGACCGCGGAAACCGGTCATTGGTAAACGTCACATTCGGCCCGACAAAAACATCATCCTCAAGCCGCAACCCATCCCACAACTGCACCCCACTCTTCACCGTCACCCGATCGCCAAC
>Ga0182008_10000210_pt1 | contig 46115 bp, 41 predicted proteins | sample Sormic07211129_1_FD_120482 | JGI IMG/M metagenome (GOLD analysis project Ga0182008, IMG submission 120482) | Rhizosphere microbial communities from Sorghum bicolor, Mead, Nebraska, USA - 072115-129_1 metaG | ecosystem: Host-associated > Plants > Roots > Rhizosphere | place: USA: Nebraska...
CACGTCGTCGGTGGTCACGGCCACGTACTGGATCTCGATGCCGGTGTCGGCCTTGAACTTCTCGGCGATGGCCTTGTCCTGGTTCACCGCGGTGCCCAGGTAGCGCAGCACGATCTTTTCCTGCGCATGGACGAAGGGCGCCATGCCCGCGGCCAGGATGCCGGCCAGGCCGGCGCCGCCCTGGATCAGGGTGCGGCGCTGCAGGCCGGGAAGGGAAGTGTCGAGGGGTTCGGTCATGGGAAGGTCTCCGGTGGCTGTGAATTCAGGCTGAAAAGGCGGCGATGGCCGCGGTGTCGTCGCGCAGGGCCGACGTGAGGGCGGGCGCCGGCGCGGCCGGGCGCTGGGCGCCGGGCCCGAGCACGCGCACGTCGGCCTCGGCCCAGGACAGGTGCACGCGCTCGCCCGGGGTCCAGGGGCGGGCCAGGAAGGCCGTTTCGCCCAGCAGCACGGACACGGCCTGGCGCGCCTTCTCGACACCCTCGCGTTCGAGCCCGATCAGCACGTAGGTGCCCTGGTACTCGACGTCGGTGATGCGGGCCGGCACGCCGGTGCCGCCCTCGGCTTCGGACGCGATCCGCATGTGGTCGTTGCGCACCGCGACCGCTCCGGCCGGTGTGTCGAACACGTTGTGGCCGCCCATGAAGCGCGCGACGAACTCGCTCGCCGGGTGGTTGTAGACCTGGTGCGGCGAGCCGACCTGCTCGATCAGGCCGTGGTTCATCACCACCATGGTGTCGGCCAGCGCCATCGCCTCTTCCTGCGAATGCGTGACGTGGATGAAGGTCAGGCCCAGCGTCTTCTGCCAGCGGCGCAGCTCGGCGCGCATCTGGATGCGCAGGAAGGGGTCGAGCGCCGACAGCGGCTCGTCCAGCAGCAGCACGCGCGGCTCGGTGATCAGCGCCCGCGCCAGCGCCACCCGCTGCTGCTGGCCGCCCGAGAGTTCGCCCGGCTTGCGCTCGGCCAGGTGGCCCATGGCCACGCGCTCGAGCAGGTCTGTGGCGCGGCGCCGGCGTTCGGCCCTGGCCACCCCCTTCATCTTGAGGCTGAAGGCCACGTTGTCCACCGCCGAGAGGTGCGGGAACAGCGCGAAACTCTGGAACATCATGGCCGTGCCGCGCGCCGCGGCCGGCAGGTCGGTGATGTTGCGGTTGTCCAGCAGGATGTCGCCGGCCGAGACCGACTCGTGGCCCGCGATCATGCGCAGCGTGGTGCTCTTGCCGCAGCCCGAAGGCCCCAGCAGGCAGCAGTAGCTGCCGCTCGCGATGCGCAGGTCGATGCGGTCGACCGCGGCGGGCGTGCCGGCGGCGTAACGCTTGGTCAGCGCGACGACCTCGATGGCGGCGGAAGAGACGGTGGCGACGGCATCCATGGAAGCCGCTTCGCAAGACATGTGCCACGCCGGCTGCACCACGATCGTGCATCGGTCGGCCGCCTCGTTAACATCGGCGCCTGCCGTTCGCTGCCCCTCTCCCCCTCCCTTCCTTCCTTCTTGCCGTGGCCCCGCCAAGGTTCGCCGCGACTTCCTTCACGCCTTCCCGAAACCATGGACCTTCAGACGACGATCGGACTCGGCCTGCTCACGCTCGTGGGCGCGGTCATCGCCATGGCCGGCACGCAGCCGGAGAACCGGGTGCCCTACGCGATCCACATCACGGTGGTGACGAGCCTGGCCTACATCGTCTCGAAGCTCGGCGGCGCCTGAGCGGCCTCAGGACGGCGCCGCGAAGCGCGCCGCGGCCACGCCCTTGAGCAGGGTCTCACGCTGGGCGCGGCTGATGCCGCGGATGCCTTCGGCCACGCGCTTGAAACGCGCGGCATCGATGCTGCCGGTGCTCTGCCACTGCACCAGTTCGGCCGAAGGCTTGTGCAGCATGGCCGCCAGCCAGGCCGCCTGCGCGGGTTCGAGCGTGCGCGCGCTGCGGTTGAAGTAGCGCCTGGCCGCGGCCTCGGCGCCGCACAGCGCGCCGCCCCAGGGGGCGTTGTCGAGGTAGAGCTGCAGGATGCGCGCCTTGCCCAGCGTCTGTTCCATCTCCACCGCATAGAGCAGCTCGCGCAGCTTGCGCTCGCCGCTGCGCTCGCTGCCGGTGATCGCCAGCTTGGCCAGCTGCTGCGTGAGCGTGCTGCCGCCGCGCTCGATGCCGCCGCGCTTCTGGTTGGCCGCCAGGGCCGCGCCCAGCTCCTCGAGGTCGTAGCCCGGGTGGGTGAAGAAACGCTGGTCTTCGGCCGAGATCACGGCGCGTGCCAGCCAGCTGTCCTTGGTCAGCTTCGCGCTCGGGCCGCAGCTGCTGCGCGCGCCCAGCAGGGCTTCCGAGCCCAGGCCGTCGACGCTGAAGCCCGCGATGCGCGGCTGCAGCGCGAGCGCGCCCTCGGGCAGGCCCAGCTGGGCGCGCAGGCCCAGCGTGCCCGCGATGCGCGCCTGCTTGAGTTCGGGCAGCGTGGGCACCATCACCGCATACCAGCGGGCGATCGGCGCGTCCTCGGCATCCACGGTGAGATGCAGCGCCTGCTGCGTGAGGCGGCCGTCCCAGCGGCCCTTGAGTGCGCCGGCCATGGCGGGGTTGCCAGTCTCGGCGCCTTCGGCGCCCTCGGGCTGGGCCTCGAAGCGGCCGGCCAGCAGATTGCCGTCGCGCCGCACGGTGGCGAACAGCTGCGCCACGCGCACCGGCTGCGCGCCCAGCGCGGGCACGTTGACGCTGCAGGGCGCGCAGCGCATCTCGAGGTTTTGGCCGGCTTCATTCCAGCCCAGTTGCAGCGTGCCGCTCGAGGTGTTGATCGAATGGCCGGCCAGGTGCGGCGCAAACCAGCTCGAAGTCGCCAATCGGATGGCGGTCGGCACCCCGACCTCGAAGCGCACCGGCCCCAGCGCGATCGGTGCCGCCCATTCGCCGCTGGCCGGCGCCAGCACCAGCCGGACGATCAGCACCAGGGCGAAAAAGGCCGTCAGGCCCAGCGCCAGCAAACCCAGCAGCACGAAACGCAATGTTCTCTTCACAGCAAATGACCCACGAAATCCTCACATCGGCCGCGCCACGGTCACGGCCTGCCAGGGACCGGGCGACTGACCACCGGCCGCCGCCCAGTACCAAGCTGAAGTGTCGGTGAAAGCGCGCCCGTCGGCATCGACGATGCGCTCACAGACTCGCAGGGTTTGCCCATGCTTGCGCTGGGCCGCGAAGCAGCGCCAGAGTCGCTGTTGCGCATCCTGTTCCAGCCGCACCTGCTCCACACGGTAACCCAGCGCACGGTAGCAGTCGACCGCCGGATGCAGCATGCGCGTCGGCGCCGTGACCTGGCGCAGCACGAACATCGATTCGCCGTCGGTCCGGCGCGCGATGGCGCCGGGAAACTGCTGTGCGAAGCGCTGCTCGACCTCGCTCAGCGCCAGCGGCCGCAGCGGTGCGCCATCCCATGCGGCCGGCCATTCGTGGAAGGAAAGCGACGCCGTCGACGGCACCGCCGGCGCCTGCAGCGCCTGGGCCAGCGAGACCAGCGTGCACAGCCCCATCGCGGCGGCGAACAGGCTCTTGTGCGCGATGCGGTGCACGAAGCGGTTGGCCAGCCAGCGGTCGAGCCAGGGCAGGGCCGACAGGTTGGGTTGCGGACCGGCCGCCGGCGCCGCCGATGGCCGCGCCATGGCCACGGCGATGCCGCCGCAGACGATGGCGAGCAGCAGCAGGCCCAGCGCGCCGTGTGCCCAGGGCCCGAGCGGCTGGCCCGCGCCCTCGAAGGCCACCAGGATCGCGTTGCGCACGATGTTGCCGACCAGCACCAGCAAGCCCACCAGCGGCAGCCGCGTCAGGAAGCTGCGGTCGCTGCGGCGCGCCCACAGCGCGACGGCACAGGCCGTGAAGTAACCCAGCCACACCATCTGCACGCCCGAGCAGGGCGCATCGACGATCACCAGCCGGCCATCGACCAGCAAGGTGCTGCCCTCGCGCGACACCTCGAAGCCCGGCATCAGCAGCCAGCGGCTGGCCTCGGCCGTGAGCACGCGCAGCGGATAGCCGGCATAGAACTGCAGCGAGGACAGGAGCGGCAGCGCCAGCACCGCCAAGCCCGCCACCGGGGCCGCGGCCATGCGGCGCGGAAGGAAGGCCAGCAGGCCGCAGGCCCAGGCCAGCACCGCGAGCAGGCCCGCGGCCAGCGGCGGCAGCACCGGATGCAGCACCGTGGCGGCCAGGGTGCCGAGCGAGGCACTGAGCAGCCAGCCCAGCCGCGGCGCGGCGCGCAGCTCGCGCCGCGCCTGCCAGACCAGCGCCGCCAGCGCGGCGATCGCGAGCAGGCCCAGCGGATCGTCGGAACCGTCGCGCATGCGCTCGGCCATCCAGGTCCAGGTCGGCCAGAGCGCCAGGCCCTGCAGCGCCAGCCAGGCGGTGGCGGGCACGCGGTCGAGCCGGATGCCGCCGTCGATGAAGCGCGGATGGGTGGAGGCGATGGAAGCCAGCGACATCTCTGGACTCCTGATCACGAGGTGAAGCGACGCGTGTCGTTGCGGCGCGCGCGGCGGCGCAGCATGGCCAGCATCGCGAGCACCACCGCCACCGCACCCAGCATCTCGGGTTCGGGCGTGCTGGGCACCTCGGCGCCCAGGGCCTGGCCCACCGCGCTGTCTTCCACGCCCTTGGGCAGCGGCGAAGGCTGGTCGACGCCGGCCGCGTTCTGCGGCGCCGGGTTGCGCACCACCTTGTCCACCGCGATGAAGCTGGTGTACTGCGTGAGCAGGCTGTACTTCAGGCCCAGTTCGGTGATGCGCTTGGCGAAGGCGTCGCCGCCCTCGAGCGATTCCTGGTCGCTGAGCGCGGCGATGCGGTGGCGCGCCCACAAGGAACGCAGCGCGGCGGCGTTCTGCGGCGTGCGGCCGTCGATCTCGACCTCTTCGCGGTAGGGGCCGCTGGCGCTCTGGCCTTCGATCACCACCCGGCCGCGGGCTTCGCCGCGCCACTTGCCGAACACGATCACCGGGCGCTCGCCCAGCACGTCGGGCAGCACGCTCGGTTCGACGTCGTACACGTCGAGGCCGCCGAAGGTGGCACGCACGTTGGTCAGCACCGGCGACTCGACCATGCGGCGGAAGCGCGCGGCCTGCTCGGGCGCCTGGATCGGGTCGGTGATGATGAAGGGCTCGCCCATGCCGGCGCGGGCCAGGCCCTCCATCAGGTGGCGGTTGACGGAGGAGCCGATGCCGAAGGCGAACAGGTTGGCCTTCGAGAGGTTGCGCCGCACGAGATCGAAGGCCTCGCGTTCGACGTCGACATAACCGTCGGTCACGACCACCACGGTGCGCGACACGTTGGGTGCCTTGGGTTCGGCGTAGACGCGCTTGAGGGCGGGGATCAGCTCGGTGCTGCCGCTGCCGCTGTAGTTCTTGATCGTGGCCAGCGCCTGCTCGATGTTGGCGCGCGAGGCCGGCACCGACTTCGGCGACAGCATCTTGTTGCTGCCCGAGAACAGCATCACGTTGAAGGTGTCGCTGGGGCGCAGGCCACCGATCAGGCGCTCGAGCACGGTCTTGGCGGTGTCGAGCGGAAAGCCGTGCATCGACCCCGAGATGTCGACCACGAAGATGTAGTCGCGCGGCGAGATCGCGCTGGCCGCCACCGACTTGGGCGGCTCGACCATCGCGAGGAAGAAGTTCTCCGCGCCTTCACCCTGGCCCTTGTAGAGCATCAGGCCCGATTCGATCTTCTCGCCGGCCAGCCGGTAGTCGAGCACGAAGTCGCGGTTCGAGGCGGACTCCGGCGTGGCGGTGAGCGCGACGTTCGCATGGCGGTCGGCATCGCTCTTCTTCACATCGATCGCATGCGTGGCCGAGCGCACTTCCTTCAAACCCACGGGCGTGTCGAGCGCGACCTTGAGCTGGAAGCCCGCGTTCGACGGCACGCCCGCATGCAGCACCGGCTGCGCCACGTTGCGCAGCGGCGAGCTTTCCGCCGCCGCCGGGCTGCGGTAGCGCGGCCCCACCACGGTCGGGAACACGAACTGGTAGTTGCCCGCGTTGGGCACCAGCAGTTCGGTGTAGCGCAGTTCGACCTTGACCTCGTCGTTGGGCAGGATGTTGGCCACGTTCATCTGGAACACGTTGGGCAGGTGCTGCTCGAGCAGCGCCGCGGTCTTGCCTTCCTTCTTGGCCGCGTCGTACTCGATGCGTGCCTGCTGCTTCTCGCGGATCTGCGCGGTGATCAGCCGATCGGCCAGGCGCACGTTGAGTCCGTTGACCGCGGCCTTGGTCGAGCCGGGGAACACGTAGCGCGCTTCGATCGCGCGCTGGCCTTCGTTGCGGTAGGTCTGCGTGACCGTCACGTCGGCGATCACGCCCGAGATCTTCACGTCGACCGCGGTGTTCTTCAGCGGCAGCTGGTCGACCGCCGGGTCGTCGCTCTTGACGAAGAAGTAGGGGCTCTCGGTCTTCTCACGCGGCGCGGCCTCCTGCGCATGCAATGGCTGCGCGGTGAGCGCCACGAAGGCGGTGGTGGCCAGGGCCAGGGTGCCGGCCCAGAGCCAGCGTCCGGGTCGCGAGGTGTGGTGTTGCATGACGTCGTTCCTTCTTGGGTGCTTGCTTGCTGCTGCGTTTCCCCTTGGCGGGGCACGGGAAGGACTGTCGGACGCGCAGGGGAAGGCGGTGCGAAGGGACGGCGTGCTGTGTGAAGTCTGCGTGAAGTGCGTGTGCGCGGCGCCTTCATACGGCCTTCCAACGCCGAGGCGAGCATCGACGCATCGCCACCACGGCCTCGCCCCCAGGGGACAACAACATGCTCTTCCAGATGCTTCGCAACTCCATCCTCACCAAGGTGCTCGGGCTGATCGTGCTGACCTTGCTGCTGTGCATTCCGCTCAGCGAGATCGACACGCTCAACCGCGGCCGCGGCGACAGCCAGCGCGAAGCCGCCGAAGAGCTCGCGAGCACCTACACCGGCCCGCAGACCGTGATCGGCCCGGTGCTGGTCGTGCCCTACACCGAACGCTGGAACGAACTGCAGCGCAACGGCAGCGGCAAGGCGATCGGCACCGTGCAGCGCAGCGCCCAGCGCGTGCACCTGGTGTTCCCCGACAAGCTGCACATCGAGGGCGCGCTGGCGCCACAGGAGCGCTACCGCGGCATCTTCAAGATCCCGTTCTATGCATTCGACGCCACGCTGAGCGGCGGCTTCGCGCCCTTCGAATCGCGCAAGGTGCAGCGCCTGGGGCCGGACACGAACCTGGAGTTCCGCACGCCCTATGTGGTGTTCAACCTGAGCGACCTGCGCGGGCTCGACGGCTCGCCCACGCTCACGATGCAGGGCGAGACGCTGCGCTTCGCGCAACGCATGCCCGGCCTGTCGGACCAGGCCTTCGGCGCCGGCATCCACGCACCGCTGGGCGGTGCCGCGCTCACGGCCTGGCTCGACGGCAAGGCGCTGCCCTTCGAGATGAAGGTCGGCGTGGTCGGCCAGGAGACGCTGTCGCTGGTGCCCATCGCCGACGAGACCACCGCGCACCTGCAGTCGCCCTGGGCGCATCCGCGCTTCGGCGGCCGCTTCCTCGCGGCCGAACGCAGCATCGACGCCAAGGGCTTCGATGCACGCTGGCGCGTGTCTTCTCTGGTGAGCTCGGCGCGCGAGCAGGTGCGCGCGGGCTGGCTCGACGACCGTGCCACGGCCAGCGCTTCGGCGGTCGACGTGGCGCGCGCCGCGCCGGCCCGTGGGGATTCGGTGGCGGTCGAGGCCATGGCATCGATCACGCATGCCGCGCCGCCGGCGGGCCCGCTGCAGACCTTCGACGTTTCGCTGGCCCAGCCGCTCAACGTCTATGCGATGTCCACCCGCGCCGGCAAGTACGGCGCACTGTTCATCGGCCTGGTGCTGATGGCCGCCTTCATGGCCGAGCTGTTCGGCCGGCTGCGGCTGCACACGGTGCAGTACGGCCTGGTCGGCCTGTCGATCGCGCTGTTCTTCCTGCTGCTGCTGGCCCTGTCCGAGAAGCTCGCCTTCGGCCTCGCGTATGCGGCCGCGGCGGGCGCGAGCGTGGCGCTGCTGGCCATCTACTTCAGTGCCGCGCTGGGCGGCTGGCGGCGCGGCGTGGGCTTCGGTGCCTATGTGGCGGTGCTCTACGCCGCGCTCTACGGCCTGCTGGCCTCGGAAAGCAACGCGCTGTTACTGGGCGCCCTGCTGACCTTCGGTATGCTGGCCGCCCTGATGCTTGCAACCCGCAAGGTCGACTGGTATGCGCTTTCGCGCAGCAATACCCAGGTACTCCCGGAAAGCCAGGAACCGATGCGCCCCGCGGCGACTCCGACCGAGCCGACCCCGCGCTGATCTCCCGAACTCCCGATGGCTTCTCTCCCTTCTCCCACTCCCTCCGATCGCGCGGCCCGGCGCCGCCGCACGCTGCGCATCGGCGCCATCGCCGGCGCAGCGGCCGTCGCGGTGCTGCTCGCCGCCGGCGGCATCGCCTGGCGCACCATCGACGCGAAGCTGCCCGACGTCTCGGCGCTGGCCGACTACCAACCCAAGCTTCCGCTGCGGGTCTACACGGCCGACGGCCAGCTGATCGGCGAGTTCGGCGAAGAGCGGCGCCAGCTGGTGCCCATCGATGCCGTGCCCAAGGTGCTCAAGGACGCGGTGCTGGCGGTCGAGGATGCGCGCTTCTACGAGCACGGCGGCATCGACGCCAAGGGCATCGCGCGTGCGCTGCTGTCGAATCTGCGCCACGGCACGCGCCAGGGCGCATCGACCATCACGCAGCAGGTCGCGCGCAATGTCTACCTGAGCTCGGAGCAGACCTATTCGCGCAAGGTCTCCGAGGCGCTGCTGGCCCTGCGGCTGGAGCGGCAGCTGAGCAAGGACCAGATCCTCGAGATCTACCTGAACCAGATCTACCTGGGGCAGCGTTCCTACGGCTTCGCCGCCGCGTCGGAGGCCTACTTCGGCAAGCCGCTGAAGGACATCACGATCGCCCAGGCCGCGATGCTGGCGGGCCTGCCGAAGGCACCGCGCAGCGCCAACCCGATGAGCAACCCGCGCCGCGCGCGCACGCGCCAGCTGCACGTGCTCGCACGCATGCAGGAGACCGGTGCGATCACCGCGGCGCAGGCCACCGAGGCCGCGGCCGAGCCGCTGCAGTTGCGCGACGCGGCCGACCCGCGGCAGCTGCACGCCGAGTACGTGGCCGAGTCGGTGCGCCGCACGCTGTTCGCGCAGTACGGCGACAGCACCTACACGCGCGGGCTCAAGGCCTACACCACGCTGGTCGCGACCGACCAGACGGCCGCCTACCGTTCGCTGCGCAAGGGCATCCTCGACTACGAACGGCGCCAGCCCTACCGCGGCCCCGAGGCCTTCGTCGAACTCCCCACCGAAGCCGACGCGCTCGACGATGCGGTGGAAGATGCATTGGCCGACCATCCCGACAACGGCGACGTGATCGCCGCCGTGGTGCTGTCGGCCAGCGCGAAGAACCTGGTCGCGGTGCGCGCCAACGGCGACCTGCTGACCCTGTCGGGCGAAGGCCTGCAGGCCGCGCGCGCCGCGCTGTCGGAGAAAGCCCCGGCCACGCTGCGGCTGCGCCGCGGCGCGGTGATCCGTGTCGCGAAGAACGCCAAGGACGATTGGGAGATTGTTCAGCTGCCCGAGGTCGAAGGCGCCTTCGTCGCGCTCGACCCGCGCAACGGCGCGGTCAAGGCGCTGGTGGGCGGCTTCGATTTCGGCAAGAGCAAGTTCGACCACGTGACGCAGGCCTGGCGCCAGCCGGGCTCGAGCTTCAAGCCATTCATCTACTCGGCCGCGCTGGAAAAGGGCTTCACGCCCACCACCGTGGTGAACGACGCGCCGATGGTCTTCGATGCCGCGGCCAACGGCGGCCAGGCCTGGGAGCCGAAGAACTTCGAAGGCACCTTCGAAGGTCCGATGAGCCTGCGCAGCGCCTTGATGGCGTCCAAGAACATGGTGACCCTGCGCGTGATGCAGTCGATCGGCCCGAACTATGCGCAGGACTGGGTCACGCGCTTCGGCTTCGAGCGCGAGAAGCAGCCGGCCAACCTGCCGATGGCGCTGGGCGCGGGTTCGGTCACGCCGATGCAGATGGCCGCGGCCTATGCGGTGTTCGCCAACGGCGGCTACCGCGTGAGCCCGCAGCTCATCACGCGCGTCACCGACGCGCGCGACCGCGTGCTGACCGAGAACGCGCCGCCGGTGCTCGACGAATCGACGCGCGCCATCCCGGCGCGCAATGCCTTCGTGATGAACACGCTGCTCAACAGCGTGATGAAGGGCGGCACCGGCAGCAAGGCCTGGCAGGCGCTGCGCCGCGACGACCTCTACGGCAAGACCGGCACCACCAACGATTCGCTCGACACCTGGTTCGCCGGCTTCCAGCCCGGCCTGGTGGGTGTGGCCTGGATCGGCTACGACATGCCGCGCCGACTGGGCGTGCGCGGCGAGACCGGCGGCAGCCTGAGCCTGCCGGTGTGGACCGGCTTCATGAAGACCGCGCTGCAGGGCACGCCGGTGGTCGAGCCGACCGCGCCCGAGGGCCTGGTGCAGCTCGACGGCAACTGGTACTTCGACGACTTCACGCCCGGCCACAGCGTGGCCACGCTGGGCATGGAAGACGGCGACACGCCGCCGGCCGAAACGCTCACCGGCGCACCGATCGGCACGCCGCCGTCGAACGAGGAACGCAAGAGCATCCTCGACATGTTCCGCTAGCGTTCGCCGCTGCGTTCAGTGTCCTGAACTCAGCGGCAGCGTCAGCACCGCCAGCGCGCCGCCGCCCTTGGCGTTGGCCAGCTCGATGCGCCCGCGGTGCAGCGCGGCGATCTCCTTGACGAAGGCCAGCCCCAGGCCGGTGCTCTTCTTCTGGCCGTTGGGGCGGGCCAGCGAATAGAACTTCTCGAACACCTTGTCGCGCGCGTAGTCCGGAATGCCCGGGCCGTGGTCGCGCACGGCGACGCGCGCCTGCTTCGCATCGGCCTCGAGGCTCAGCAGCACGGTGCTGCCGGCCGGCGAAAAATCGACAGCGTTGTCGAGCAGGTTGCTCACCGCGCGGCGCAGCAGGAAGGGATCGCCCTCGGTCAGCGGCTGCGCGCGCAGGTCGAGCGCCACGCGCACGCCGCGCGCCGTGGCCGGCCCCTGCGCGCTGGCCACGAGTTCGTCGAGCAGCGTGGCCAGCGCGACCGGCTGGGTGCGTTCGAGCACACGGCGCGTTTCCAGCGCGGTGAGCTCCATCATGCGGTCGACGATCTCCTGGATGCGCCGGGTCTCGCGTTCGATGTTGGCCAGGAAGTGTTCGCGCTCGTGCTGGGGCATCGACGGCTCCTGCAGCAGTTCGGCCGCGCCGCGGATCGCCGACAGCGGGCTCTTCACTTCGTGCGTGAAGGTCTGCACGTAGTCGGCCACGTAGTTGCGGCCGGTGAGCGCGTCGCGCATCTCGCCGAAGCCGCCGCGCAGCGCGTCGAGCGCGCGCCGCGCCATGCGGCTCAGGCTCAGGCTCTTCTGCGCGCGGGTCCAGCGCACGTAGTCGGAGATCAGCCCGAAGGGCCGCACCAGCCAGACCGACACGATGATCGCCAGCACCAGCAGCGCGAAGGCCGAGCCGACGCCGACCCACAGCGTGCGCGCCCGCGCGTCCTCGACGAACTGGCCGAAGCTCTGCACCGGCTTGCCCACGCTGACCATGCCGACGATCTCGTTGTTCCAGCGGATCGGCGCGCCCGCGTACATCACCGAGGTGCGCGGATCGACCTCGACGTCGCGCGAGGTGCGTGCGCCGTAGACGCCGGCCAGCGCACGGCTGACGTCGATCCAGCGCGAGTAGTCGGCGCCGGTGGCGCGGCCCAGCGAGTCGAAGAGCACACGGCCGTTGCGGTCGGTCACGTAGACGCGCAGCTCGACGCGGTTCTTGTGCAGGTTGTAGATCTGGGCCGAGAACTGGCGCGCATAGACCGAGCGGAACAGCGGCTCGAGCCGCGCCGTGTTGATGGCGCCGGCGATCACGTCCTGCTCGATCAGGCTGGCCATGAATTGCGAGGTGTCGACCAGCGACTCCTCGGCCGATTCGCGGTAGCGCGGATCGATGTCGCCGACCACGCGGTAGAGCAGGAAGGCGATGCCCGCGGCGTAGATCAGGAGGATGCCCAGGAAGATCCGGCTGCGTCGGCTCATGCGCAGGCTCAAGGCGTTGCCGGCAGTTCTTCGTTCAGCGCATAGCCGGTGCCGCGCAGGGTGCGGATCGGCTCGACCTCGGGCGCGATGGCCTTGAGCTTGGCGCGCAGGGTCTTGATGTGGGCGTCGACCGTGCGGTCGAAGCTGTCGCCCGGGTCGTCCCAGACCATTTCCAGCAGCTCGTCGCGCGTGTAGACGCGGCCTGGCCGCTGCACGAACAGGCACAGCAGGCCGTATTCGTAGCGCGACAGCTCCAGCGCCCGGCCGTAGTAGCGGATCTGGCGCCGCTCGCCATCGAGCAGGAAGGGCTGTGGCGCGCTGGAGGCCATGGGGGCAGGGGGGGCTGCGGACGGGCTGACAACGGCCCTTGTGCTGCGCCTGAGCACCGTTCTGACCCGGGCCACGAGTTCCCTGGGCGAAAAAGGCTTCGCGATGTAGTCGTCGGCCCCCAGTTCCAGGCCGACCACCCGGTCGATCTCGTCGCTGCGGGCGGTCAGGAAGATCATCGGCACGTCCGAGCCGCCGGGCAGCGCCTGCAGCCGCTTGAAGAGCTCGAAACCGTTGAGATCGGGCAGACCCACGTCCAGGATGGCCAGCGCCGGCGCTTCACGGCTGAACTGCGCGATCGCTTCCTGCGCCGTCGGGCACCAGACGGGCGAAAAGCCATCGCTGCGCAGCACGTACTGCAGCGTGTCGGCGATGCCGGGCTCGTCTTCCGCGATCAGGATCCGGGAGTTGAAGGCGAGGGACGGGGCGTTCATGCGGGAATGGTAGCGATGCGGCGGGGGCCGGCCTCTCCGGAATGATTTTTTTCGAAGGAAGTTGCCCCTTGTCTTCTCTTTTATTTCTTTAATTCAAATTAGTAGTAGTAGATAAGGGCCGCTTCCTGCTGTGGACAGGTCCATATTTTCGTGATGTGACAAGGACTTGCGGTCCCGCGAAGCATGTGCGCATCGCAGCGCTCGCGCTGTCGCGCCGCAGGGAACAACTTGGGCCACGGCCTGCGCGCTGTGAACAACTGCGGTTTCCCTTCGGAATTCTCCCCAGACTTGTCCTTTGACAAGGGCTGAAAAAGCTGTGAAAGGGGTCCTGCGCGACAAGACATCCACTGCTCAAGCATTGAGCACTTTGTTGTTTTTCCTTTGAAAACAAGCACTTGCAGCGCTCTTACAAGAATGCACCTGAGTTGTTCACAGAGTTGTCCAGTGTTTGTGGGGAGAAAACACGGGTTGGCGGGTCCGCGCGCGGCGAAGTCGGCGCGTTCTGAGCACTTTTTAGCGGTCGGCGTGCATCGGGCTCCGTTTTATGACCCTGGAGGGCGCCGAGTTCGTCCGCCGGCGGCGGCGGTTGCTGCGATGGGCGAGCGAACCGGGGCCGCCCACGACGCGCCGGCCTTGTTTCAGACGCCGACCCGCCGATCCGCACGAAAGTGGGGCGCCTTCGGCGTTTTTTTTCGCGCTCTCTATCTCTAATTTCTCTTATTTAAATTAGCAGTAGTAGTAGAGGAAGCGCCAGTTCTGTGGACAGCCCCTTCTTTTCGTTCTCCGACAAGGACTTGCGATGCATCGAAGCATGTGCGCAGCCCTGCTTCGGCGCTGTGCCGCGCAAGGGAACAACTTTGCTCGCCGCGTCGCGGCTGTGGACAACTGTTCTCTTGTGCCGGATTTTTCCCCAGAGTTATCCTTTGACAAGGCCGAGAATTCTGCTGAATTCGCCGCCTGGAGGCCACGGCATCCACTGCTCAATTCTTGAGCATTCTGTTGTTTCTCCTTTGAAAACAACGACTTGGAAACTCTCTACAGAGGAATGCATGAGTTGTTCACAGCGTTACCCAGTTTTTGTGGGGAGAACGCCGCCTTGTTCGGCACCACCGCGGCGGCTTCATGAAGCTGTGGGTACCTTTGGCGGAGGTGGGCGGCGAAAGCCGGAAAACCCGAAAAAAATCGAACGGAACGTTATCCCATCGCCCTTTCGCATTCGGACGGCCCGGATCGAGGTGTCTGCAAAGAAGGGATGAGGGCGCGGCCGGGCCCATGTTTCCTTTTCATGACAAGGACTTGGGAGAGCTCGGCGCAGGCGCGGAACGCCGTGTCGACGCGGCCTCGGGTCCCACGCCGCGGAGGCCGGCTGTGGACAACTGGAGGGCTTATGCCGGAGTTCCCCACAGCGTTGTCCTTTGACAGGCTTCGGGGATTCTGGGAAAGCGCTTTTCGGCCCAAAGACATCCACTGCCATAAATTTAAGCAGACTAAGGATTCCTCTTTAAAAACAACGACTTGCAAAACCCTTACAAAGCAGTGCTTGAGTTATGAACAAAGTTATCCAGTGTTTGTGGGGAGAAACGCTGTTTTTGCGGATGTTCTGTGCATCGCTGCCTTTGGCAGGCCATGCCAGTCATTGGGCGGGCAGGCTTCGTCTGCCGGCACGGGCGCCTGGCTGAGCCCGGCCTCTTCGAACGGTGCCGGACAACCGCTGGCGGCCGTTGAAAGGCCCGGCAACCGTGTTCGACAGGCGTACGGAGCGCCATGTCCAGGAAACGAGCGCATACCGCCAGGTCTTCGCACCGTCGACGAAGCGTTGGGGAGCACTCGGATCGCCCCCGGTCAGGCGCTGGCCTCGCGGACGGCGGACTGCAGGCCGCGCTTGCCGCGATCGATGATTTTTTGCAGCCGAATTTCGCCCGGTTCCTATCTTTTATTTCTTCTATTCAAATTAGTAGTAGTAGATAAGGAATGCGGCCATCTGTGGACAGGCGTTGATTCTTCTTTCGCGACAAGCACTTGGCGCAGCCCTGTGCATGTGCGCAGCCCTGCTTCCGGGGTGTCTCGCGCACGGGAACAACTTCATTCCCCGCCTGGCTTCTGTGGATAACTCATGGTTTGTGCCTGTTTTTTCCACAGAGTTGTCCTTTGACAGGCGTTAAAAAATCTGGGAAAGGGCTGTTTCACGGCAAACCATCCACTGCTCTAAAATTGAGCAATCTAGAGAATCTCTTTCAAAAACAATAACTTGCACTGCCTTTACAAGACAGTGCGCGAGTTATGCACAGACTTGCCCCATATTTGTGGGGAGAAGGCGAAGTTTTGCTGCGTCTTGCGGATAACTTCCGGGCGCGGTCTGCGCGTCACGCTGTAAGGGCCGCCGGCCCCTGGCACTTGGTGGTGGTTGCAGGGTTGCGAGGAAGGAGGGGAGGCGCTGCGGTTCGGGCCTGCTTCCATTTGGAACGCTGGTGCTTCAGCGATCGAAAGCGCACGGCATGAAGCCCAAGGCATTTTTTTCCGCCCAGACACGGCCTTTTTCTTCTCCTTTCTTTCATCCCGAGCCGCCGCCGCGTACGAGGCTTCGGCCTCCGCTGTGAAAAGCCTTCTTTTTTCCTGCTGCGACAGGCACTTGCAGTGCCTGAATGCATGTGTGCAGCGGGGCGTCGACGCCGTTTCGATGAAGGCGCGGGCCGGGCCGCAGGCATCGGCACCTGGAAGAACAGGCGGGTTGTGCCGGAATTATCCCCAGGGTTGTCCTTTGACAGGGGTCAAAAAATCTGGAAAAGCGGTACCAGCGAAAAAAGACATCCACTGATGATTTCTTGAGCAATCTGTGGTTTTCCATTTAAAAACAAGGACTTGCAACGCTCTTACAAGAAAGCACCTCAGTTATTCACAGAGTTACCCAAGATTTGTGGGGAGAAAGCGTGCAACGCAGGCCTTCGGCCTCAGCATCGATGTTCCGGCGCCGAAAGGCGGCCGACCGTCTTCATTCAGATTCCAAGGAACGTACCGTGAACCCGTCCGAAACCCGCGCCATCGTCACCCTCAGCCTGCTCGCTGCCTTTGTCGATGGCGACAAGCACGCGCGGGAGCGCGACGAGATCAAGCGCATCGCCGAGGGCCTGTCGCAGGCCGACGGCGTGCACCTGCCCACGCTCTACCAGGACGTGCTGATGAAGCGCGTGTCGCTGCCCGACGTGAGCGCAGCATTGCTCAGCCCCGAATCGCGGCAGCTCGGCTATGAGATGGCGGTCTGCGTCTGCGATGCCGACGGCGCGCAATCGGACGCGGAGCGTGCCTTCCTCGCCGACGTGCGCACCTCGCTCGGGCTGGATGCCGGGCAGGCCACGCAATTCACCGCACAGGCCGAAGCCCTGGCCACGGCGTCGGTCACTTCGGCCGCGCCGGCATCGACGCCGGCGGTCGCTTCGACGGTCGACCAGGCCGAGCTCGACCAGGCGATCCTGAATGCCGCCATCCTCAACGGCGCGCTCGAACTGCTGCCCGAGACGCTCTCGACCATGGCGATCATTCCCTTGCAGATGAAGCTGGTCTATCGCATCGGGCAAGCGCACGGCTATGCGCTCGACAGCGGCCATGTGAAGGATTTCATCGCCACGGTGGGCGTGGGCCTGACCTCGCAGTACCTGGAGCAGGCGGGTCGCAAGTTGCTGGGCGGCCTGCTCGGCAAGATGGGGGGCGGCCTGCTGCGCGGCGTGGGCAAGCAGGCCGTGAGTTCGGGCATGAGCTTCGCCACGACCTACGCGCTGGGCCACGTCGCCAAGCGCTACTACGCGGGCGGCCGCACGCTGTCGACGCAGATGCTCAAGGACGCGTATGCCAGCGTCACGAAGGAAGGACAGGGCCTGCAGGCGCGCTACCTCCCGGCCATCCAGGAGAAGGCGCGCACCCTCGACCCCACGCAGATTCTTTCGATGGTGCGCGGCGCCTGACCCGCCCCCGCCTCAGTTCGTCGGCCGGCGCAGGTGGATCTGCCGGCGCGAAGGCTCGGGCGCGACGGCCGCGGAGATGGGCGCCAGCCGCTCCGGAAAGACCAGGGTGTGGGCCAGGGCCGGCCGCTCGACCTGCAGCCGTTCCAGCGCATCGAGCAAGGCGCCGAGTCCGCGCATCCATGAACGCTTCAGGCGGGACTTGATGTCCGGATGGGTGGCCGGTGTGCCATAGGCGTCGGCGCTCAGGCCCTGCCAATGCATGCCGTCGAGCATGTTGGTGCAGACCGAGATCGATACCGACAGCGCCCGGGCGGCGTGCCACCAGCCGGTCGGCACGAAGACCATGTCGCCCGGTTTCAGCACCGTGCGGTACTGGACCGCCTGCGCCAGCAGCGGAAAGCGTTCCAGGTCCTGCAGCGCGGGATCGTCGACCGAGGACTGGTTGGGCCTGTCGGGCAGGGGGTAGAGCTTCGGCCCGTCCTCCGGCGCGTACATGATGAATTCCTTGTCGCCGTAGATCTCGGTGATGGCGGCATGCGCGGCTTCGCCGTCGTAGTGCATCACCGGAAACTTGCTGCCCACGCCGCCGACCAGCAGCTTCAGGTAGCCATCGGGCCGTTGCCAGCGCGAGGGCATGAGCGGGCTCGCGTAGCGGCGCGGGAAGGCATAGGGGTTCTGCGGGATCAGGTCGGGCAGCAGCTCCGGCAGCACCTCGTGCAGGAAGGAGCGGTGCATGTACGGGCCCGGTGCGTCGGCGCTCGAGGCGATCACGCGGTCGATGAATTCGTCGAAGGGCAGGGTCTCGTCGTAGGCGATCGGCATCGGCTTGCTGCCGAAACGCTGCTGGAAGTGGGCGGGCGTCCACTGGCGCATGGCGGCCCATTGCTTCCCGACGTCGGAGATCACCACGGGCCGGTTGGGCCGCATGTAACGTTCGAGGAATTGCCCGTAACTCAAGTCATCCGCATCGATCTTCTCGATCGGACGCCAATCCGCGGCCACGCGGGACGGAGCCACAGGGGTGGCGGAAGAACCGTTGTGTGCCATGGCAGCTGTTGTAAGTTTTAGTACTTAAATACTAGAAACAAGGACTGCCACCCGCAATGCGAATTTTGTAATCGGTTGTTGGAGCTCCTGTGCTCAATGGCCGGCCAGGTCATCGAGGATCGGGCAGTCGGGCCGCCCGTCGCCGTGGCAGCAATGCACCAGGTGCGACAGCGTGCGCTGCATCGCCTGCATGCTGGCGATGCGTTCCTCGAGTTCGCCCAGGTGGCGTTGCGCGATCTTCTTCACGCTGGCGCTGGCGCGTCGGCGGTTGTGCCAGAGGCCCACGAGTTCGGCGATCTCCTCCATCGAGAAGCCCAGGTCGCGCGAACGCTTGATGAACTGCAGGCTGTGGATGTCGGCCTCGGTGTACTGGCGGTAGCCGCTCTCGGTGCGTGCCACACCCGGCAGCAGGCCCAGGCCCTCGTAGTGCCGCACCATGCGCGCCGACACGCCCGAGCGCTCGGCGGCGGCACCGATGTTCCACGGGCCGGCGGCGGTCGACGGCGTGGCGCTCACTTCACCACGTAGCCGGCGTTTTCGATCGCGGCCACCAGGTCGGCGCGGGGCTGCGCGCTCTGCACGTCGACATGGCCGGTGGGCAGGTCGACCGTGACCTGCGCTTCGGGGTCGACGGTCTGCAGTGCGTTTTTCACGGTGCTGGCGCAATGGCCGCAGGTCATGCCGGTGACTTCGAATTTCTGGCTCATGGGGTCTTCCTTCTGGGCTGATTGAGTGGAATGAGGCTTCAGTGTGAACCTTGACACCATGAAAAGGTCAAGGAAATTCCATGCTTGACCTTGCCATGGTGTGAGGCTTTAGTCTCGGCCCATGAACACTTCATTGCCCACACTGGACATCGCCGTCGGCGGCATGACCTGCGCGTCCTGCGTGATGCGCGTCGAACGCGCGCTGAAGCAGGTGGCCGGCGTACAGGACGCCAGCGTCAACCTCGCCACCGAGAGCGCGCGCATCACGCTCGCCGCCGATGTGACGGAGGAGGTCGATGCGCGGCTGCGGCGTGCGGTGCGCAGCGCGGGCTACGAGCCGCGCACGGCCGAATCGGCGCAGGTTGCAGCCGCGAACGACTCGCCCTGGCAGGGCTTCGGCCCGGTCGCGGCCGGCCTGGCCCTGTCGACGCCGCTGCTCGCGCCGATGCTGCTGGAGCCCTTCGGCTTCCATGCGATGCTGCCGCCGCTGTGGCAGTTGCTGCTGGCCGCGCCGGTGCAGTTCTGGCTGGGCGCGCGCTTCTACCGCGCGGGCTGGCATGCGGCGCGTGCGCTCACCGGCAACATGGACCTGCTGGTGGCATTGGGCACCAGCGCGGCCTTCGGCCTGTCGCTGTGGCTCTGGTGGCGCGCCGGGCCGGGCGAGATGCCGCATCTTTACTTCGAAGCCTCGGCGGTGGTGATCTCGCTGGTCTTGCTGGGCAAGTGGCTGGAGACGCGCGCCAAGCGGCAGGCGACCTCGGCCATCCGCGCCTTGCAGCAGCTGCGGCCCGAAGTCGCGCACCTGGTCGGCCCGCGCAGCGAGACCGACGTGCCGCTGGCCGAAGTCATGGCCGGCGACAGGCTGGCCGTGCGTCCGGGCGAGAGGGTGCCGGCCGATGCCCATGTGATCGAGGGCCAGTCGGAGGTCGACGAATCGATGCTCACCGGCGAACCCTTGCCCGTGGCCAAGGGCCCCGGCGATGCGCTGACCGGCGGCTCGGTCAACGGGGCAGGGCGGCTGCTGGTCGAGGTGCGCGCGGTCGGCGCCGAGAGCGTGCTGGCCCGCATCATCCGGCTGGTGGAGGACGCGCAGGCGGCCAAGGCGCCGATCCAGCGCCTGGTCGACAAGGTGTCGGCGGTCTTCGTGCCGGCGGTGCTGGTGATCGCGCTGCTCACGCTGGCCGGCTGGCTGCTGGCCGGTGCCGGCACCGAGGCCGCGCTGGTCCACGCGGTGGCGGTGCTGGTGATTGCCTGCCCCTGCGCGCTGGGCCTGGCCACGCCGGTCGCGGTGATGGCCGGCACGGGCGTGGCCGCCAGGCGCGGCATCCTGATCAAGGACGCGCGCGCGCTCGAGCTCGCGCACCGGGTCGACACCGTGGCCTTCGACAAGACCGGCACGCTGACCCTGGGCACGCCCACGCTCACCGAGTTCGTGCCGGCGTCGGGTGGCGACGCAGATGCACTGCTCGCGGTGGCCGCCAGCCTGCAGCGCGCCAGCGGCCATCCGCTGGCCAAGGCGGTGCTCGCCGCGGCGGCGAAGCAGGGCATCGAGGCGGTCGCGGCGCGCGACCTGCAGTCGCCCTCGGGCCGCGGCGTGCGCGGCTTCGTCGGCGCGTCGGAATGGGCCATCGCCAGCCTGCGCTGGTGCGAGGAACTGGACGCGCGGCCCGATGGCGCTGCGGTGCAGCGCCTGCAGCGGCAGGGCGCGACGGTGTCGGCGCTGCTGGCCTTCGGCGCCGAGGGCGCGCCGGTGGTGCAGGCACTGCTGGCCTTCAGCGACGAGCCCAAGCCGCAGGCCGCGCAGGCGGTGGCTGCCTTGCGGGCCCGCGGCCTGCGCGTGGTGATGATCTCGGGCGACAACCGGCATGCGGCGCAGGCCATGGCCGCGCGCGTGGGCATCGCGGCCGAGGACGTGCGCGCCGAGGTGCTGCCGGCCGACAAGGCCGCGCAGGTGACGGCCTTGCGCACCGATGCACAGGGCGGGGTGCATGTGGTGGCCATGGTGGGCGACGGCGCCAACGACGCACCCGCGCTGGCCGCGGCCGACGTGGGCATCGCGATGGCCAACGGCACCGATGTGGCGATGGAGGCCGCCGGCATCACCCTGATGCGCGGCGACCTGGCGCTGGTGGCCGATGCGCTCGACCTGTCGGCGCGCACCGTGGCGAAGATCCGCCAGAACCTGTTCTGGGCCTTCGCCTACAACGTGATCGGCATCCCCTTCGCGGCCTTCGGCCTGCTGAGCCCGGTGGTGGCCGGTGCCGCCATGGCGGCCTCCAGCGTGAGCGTGATGGCGAATGCGTTGTTGTTGCGCCGCTGGCGGCCGAGCAGGCCCTAGGGCCTGCTCACACTATTTCCGGGGATCGCGTTGGTGGAACAAGGGGCTGGATGCAAGGCGCCTGCGCGCAGCAAGGCTCGCGCCTTGCAAGCGCGGGCAACGCCGCAGACGGCCCCTTGTTCCACCAACCCTTCGGGAAGGCCTGCCACGACGGGCCACTCGGCGTTGCGCTCCTTGCGCGTGCTTCAGCACGCGCGGCGTCACGCGCCTTGATTGGCCCGCCGTGGCAGGCCTTCGCGACCCCGGAATAGTGTGAACAGGCCCTAGGCTTGGTGTAGAAACGCAGCACCCGCGGCCTCTCCAATTTCTTTTCTGCCCCATGCGAATCCTGTTGATCGAAGACGATGCCGTGCTGAGCGACATGATGTTGCGCAGCCTGCGCGATGCCAACCACCGCGTCGACCTGGCGACCAATGTGGAGGATGCCGACCACCTGTGGCGGGTGCAGCTGTTCGATGCGGTGCTGCTCGACCTCACGCTGCCCCTGACCGGCAGCCGCACCAGCGGCCTGGCCAGCGGCCTGAACGTGCTGCGCCAGGCGCGCGGGCGCGGTGACCGCACGCCGGTGCTGGTGCTGACCGCGCGCGACCGCACCGAGGAGCGCATCGCCGGCCTCGATGCCGGGGCCGACGACTACCTGGGCAAGCCCTTCGACCTGGCCGAGGTGGAAGCCCGGCTGCGGGCCCTGGTGCGGCGTGCGCAGGGCACCGAGGACGTCTCCACCCTGGGCGGCCTGCGCCTGGACCGCAAGGCGCGGCGCTTCGGCGTGGCGGGCGTGCCGCTGGACCTGCCGGCGCGCGAGTTCGAGGTGCTGTGGGAGCTCATGAGCCCGCCCGGCCGCACGGTGAGCAAGCGCGCGCTGTCGGACAAGCTGTCGACCTTCGACGAGTCGCTGGGCGACAACGCGCTCGAGGCCTTCATCTCGCGGCTGCGCAAGAAGCTCGCGGGCAGCGGCGCCAGCATCCGCACCCTGCGCGGCCTTGGCTACCTGCTGGAAGCCGAGGCAGAGGCCTAGTGCAGGCCGCGACGCCGCGAGCCGTTGCGCCGTCGCTCACGCGGCGCGTGCTGCGCGGCGTGCTGCCGCCGCTGGCGCTGACCTGGCTGATCGGCACCGGCATCGCGCTGGGCGTGGCCAACAGCTTCACCGAGCAAGCCTTCGACCGCACGCTGCTTGACGATGCCTATGCGGTGTCGTCCAACGTGCGTGCCACGCCGGACAGCGTCGAACTGACGCTGTCCCCGCGCGAAGTGACGGCCGTGCTGTTCGACCAGACCGAAGCCGTGCACTTCGCCGTGCGGCAGCTGGACGGCCGCCACCTTGCCGGCGATGCGGCCCTGCAGGCACCGTTTCCGGAAGGCACGGCGCTCCACCGGTTCTCGGACATCAGCTTCCGGGGCGAGAAGCTGCGCGCGGTGGTGCTCGACCATGGGCTGCCCCATCCCTACCGTGTGGTGGTGGCGCAGACCACGCGCGGGCGCAGCGCGCTGCTCGAACGCCTGCTGGTCTATTCGCTGGCACCGCAGCTGCTGTTGCTGGCCCTGGTGGCGGCCTGGCTCTGGCGTCACATCAACCGGGAGTTGCGGCCGCTGGGCGAGCTCGAACAGGCGCTGGGGCAGCGCGATGCCAGCGACCTGTCGCCGGTGCCGGTGGCGCGCAGCTCGCGTGAGCTGGAGCGGCTCGGCGATGCGCTGAACTCGCTGTTCAACCGGGTCGCGTTCAGCGTGCGGGCCCAGCGCGAATTCGCCGGCAACGTGGCGCACGAACTGCGCACGCCGCTGGCCGGCATCCGCGCGCTCGCGGACTATGGCCTGGCCCAGACCACGCCGGACATCTGGCGCGAGCAACTGGGACGCATCGCGGCCAGCCAGGCACGCGCCAGCCATCTGGTCGACCAGCTGCTGGGGCTGGCCCTGGCCGACGAGGGGCGCACGGCCCTGCAGCGCGAACCGGTGCGGCTCGACGACATGGTGGAACAGGCGGTGCTGCGGCACCTGGCGCGGGCCGACGCGCAGGGCGTGGACCTGGGCGCGCGCGGGCTCGAAGGCGCGCCGGTGACGGTGCACGCGAGCGTCGCGCTGATCGAAGGCATCCTCGACAACCTGATCGACAACGCGCTGCGCTATGGCGGCCGCACCATCACCGTCGAGCTGTCGGGCACGGTGCTGTCGGTGGTGGACGACGGCCCGGGCATTCCGCCGGAGGCGCAGCGCACGCTGATGGAACGCTGGGCCCAGGGGCCCGACGGCCAGAAGCTGGGGCAGGGCGCAGGCCTGGGGCTGTCGATCGTGTCGCGCTATGCGGAGCTGCTGCAGGCGGAGTTGCGGCTCGAGGCAGCGGCGCCGACCGGGCTGCGGGTGAGCCTGGCCTTCGGCGAAGCGACCTGACAGGACGGAACCTACAGCGGCGTGCCCTGGTGGAAGGCCATGCGCCACCGTCCCTGCCGGCAGCGCCACAGCGAGCTTCGCAGCGAGTCCGCCGCGGGCCGTTCGGCGCTGGCTTCGCGATGCACGCGGTACGTCACCAGCGCCACATCATTCGCCATTCTTTTGACGCGAAAATCCGTCATCTCCCGGCTGGAGAAGGCTTCGTCGCGCAACGCGTCGATGATGGCGGCGCGGGTCCAGACGGTGCCGGACACGCCGAGCTCATGGAAATCCTCGTCCAGCAGTGCTTCCAGCCGCGCGGCGCTTTCGCGCACTTCGCGCAGGTGCAAGGCGCCCTCGAGTTTCAGCAGCAGGGCCTCGAGGTCCTCCGCTGGCGCGGCTTCGTAGAGTTCCAGCGGAAGGCCGTCGGGATCGGCGAAGAAGGCGAAACGGCGGCCGGTGTATTCGTCGACGCGCAGGGGCTCGACGGCAATGCCCTGGGCCGTGAGTTGGTCGGCCATGGCCTGCACGTCGGGCACTTCGAAGCACAGGTGGCGCAGGCCCTGCGCTTCGGGCCGCGTGGGCCGCGCGGGGGCGCCGGCAAAGGAGAAGAGCTCGAGCTGCGAGCCGTCGGGCAGGGCCAGGTCGAGCTTGTACGAATCGCGCGCGGCCCGGTGGTTCTCCGCGATCACGCGCAGGCCGAGCACTTCGGTGTAGAAGCGCTTCGACACCGCGTAGTCGCCGCAGATGATGGCCACATGGTGGATGCGGTCGAGCGGCATCGCGGTGCCTAGCGCAAGGGCTTGCGCAGGAACACGCGCGTGCGGCCGTCGAGCGTCTCGCGCTTGTATTCGACGTAGCCGATGCGCTGGTAGAGCGCCAGGTTCTCGCTCATCTTCTCGTTGGTGTAGAGATAGATCGATGCATGGTCCTGCCGCAGCGCTTCGCGTTCGGCGAGCGCGAGCAGGGCCCGCCCGACGCCCGTGCCCTGGTGGGCCGGCGACACCGCGATCACGTCGACCAGGAAGCCCTCGTCGGTCAGGTCCAGCAGCAGGGCCGCGACGATTTCCTGCTCCAGCGTGGCGACCCAGACCTGCACGCTGGCGATCGCTTCGCGGTAGTCGCGCTGCATCGGCCGGGGCACGATGCCCAGGCGCGTGACATACACCTGGAAGGCATCGCACACGCAGGCGGTCACGGCGGCCGCATCGGCGGCCGTGGCGCGCCGCAGGGTCCAGGGGGAGGCGTGGGTCATGGCTTCGATGGTTCCCCCTGTGGGGGCGGCAGCGTGCTCAGGCGAGCGCGGGATAGTCGGTGTAGCCCTTCTCGCCGCCGCCGTAGAGCGTGGCCTTGTCGAGCGGGTTCAGCGGCGCGTCCTCGCGCAGGCGGCGCACCAGGTCGGGGTTGGCGATGTAGGGACGGCCGAAGGCCACCAGGTCGTCGCCTTCCTTGACGGCCGTCTCGGCCAGGGGCTTGTCGTAGTTGTTGTTGACCATCCAGGCGCCCTTGCCGCCGGCCTGGCGGTAGGCGGCCTTGAGGGCTTCGTAGTCGAAGGGACGGTCGGCGATTTCGCGCGGGCCGCCGGTGGCGCCTTCGATCACGTGGATGTAGGCCAGGTTCAGGCTGGCGAGCTGCTTGACCACGTACTCGAACAGCGGCTGCGGATCCTCGTCGTGCACGTCGTTGGCGGGCGTGACGGGCGACAGGCGGATGCCGGTCTTGCCGCCGCCGATGGCGTCGGCGATGGCACGCGTGGCTTCCAGCAGCAGGCGGGCGCGGTTCTCGATGCTGCCGCCGTAGTCGTCGGTGCGCTGGTTGCTGTTGCGCTTGAGGAACTGGTCGAGCAGGTAGCCGTTGGCGCCATGCACCTCGACGCCGTCGAAGCCCGCGGTCTCGACCGCATTGCGTGCGGCGGCGGCGTAGCTGTGGACGATGCCCGGCAGTTCCTCGGCCTTGAGCGCGCGCGGCTCGGAGGTCTCGACGAAGCTCGCCACGCCGTCCTTGATCAACACGGTCTTGCTCTTGGCCGTGATGGCCGAGGGCGCGACGGGCTGGCCGCCGTCGGGCTGCAGCTCGGTGTGCGAGATGCGGCCCACATGCCACAGCTGGACCACGATCTTGCCGCCCTTGGCGTGCACCGCGTCGGTCACGCGCTTCCAGCCGTCGAGCTGCTCGGTGCCGTAGAGGCCCGGCACGTCGGCGTAGCCCTGGCCCTGGTGGCTGATGGCGGTGGCTTCGGTGATCAGCAGGCCGGCGCTGGCGCGCTGCTCGTAGTAGGTGGCGGTGATGGGCAGCGGCACGGCGCCAGGCGAACGGTTGCGCGTCAGCGGCGCCATGACGATGCGGTTGGCGAGGTGCAGGTCGCCTGCCTGGACGGGATCGAAGAGAGTGGGCACGGTGCGTCTTGTCAGAGATGAAAGGGATGCCCAGCGTAAGCGCCGGTGCGCATCCCTGCTGCGGTGAGGTTGTCGTTTTGCTGCTAGGCGGGGCCGCCGCGCTGTGCTTGCGCGAACGGCCCGGCCCGCGGCTTACTTCAGCAGGCCTTCGGCCTTGAGCGCGGCCTGCACCGCGGGGCGTGCGCCCACGCGCGCATGCCAGGCCTGCAGGTGCGGGTAGGGCGTGAGGTCGATGGCCATGGGCTTGGTCCAGTTCACCACGGTGAAGAGGTAGCCGTCGGCCACCGTGAAGTGTTCGCCCATCAGGTATTCCTTGTGCTCGAGTTCCTTGTCGAGCCAGGTGAAGCGCGTCGCGAGGCGGTCCTTGGCGATGGTCTTCGCCTCGTCGGGCATGGCGGGGTTGAACAGCGGGCTGAAGCCCTTGTGGATTTCGGTGCCGATGAAGGTCAGCCATTCCTGCAGGCGGTAGCGCGGCAGCGTGCCGTTGGCGGGCGCGAGGTTCTTCAGCGGCACCATGTCGGCGATGTACTGCACGATGGCCGGGCCTTCGCGCAGGCGCGTGCCGTCGTCGAGCTCCAGCATGGGCACGTAGCCCAGCGGATTGATGCCGTAGTAGTCGGTGCCATCCTGCAGCTTGTGGCTCTTGGTGCTGGCCAGCACCGGTTCGAAGGCGAGGCCGGCTTCGTGCAGGGCGATGTGGGGCGACAGCGAACAGGCGCCGGGCGAGTAGTACAGCTTCATGCAATGCTCCAGAGGATGGGTGAGGGGACGGAAAAGCAGTCCGGCGCACACGCGTCGGGCGCCGGCGCTATTGCGCACCGGTCAGCCGCCGATCGTAGCGGTTCGGCCTCGCGTTTTTGTCCTACGGGGGCTTGCGCGGCCCGACTATCCGCCGCATCGGAGGCGCTTTCTAAGCTGCTTTCCATCGCGGCGCAGTGCCGCCATCGAGGAGCTTTCCATGCTGAAGTACGCCATCATTTTCGCGCTCGTTTCCCTGGTTGCCGGTGCGCTCGGCTTCGGCGGTGTCGCGGCGGGTGCCGCCGGTATCGCCAAGGTGCTGTTCGGGCTGTTCCTGGTGCTGGCCGTGGTCTTCCTCGTGCTGGCCGCGCTGGGCGTGGGCGCCGTGCGGAAGGCGATCGACTGATGACCCACCGGGTGTTGCGATGGCCGGTGGAACGCCGCTTGGGCCTGCTGCTGCAGACCCCCGCGCACCGCGTGGTGCGGGTGCTGCAGGTCACGCAGGCCCATTGGGCCACCGCCGACGCATTGGCTTCGGTGAACGAACCCACGCCGCCGCGCGCGCGGCGCACGATGGCGTCGCAGCAAGAGGCACAAGCGGCCTGAGCGGGCCGCGGTTGCTATTAAATGGATAGCGGCTCAACGCATGACGGAGCGGCCTGCCGGGCCGCATGAGGGGCCGGGCGGAGCCCCCACAGGCCCTGCGAAAGGCAGGCGCCGCTTAAAATCGGGGCCCCTCCCTGCAGACTCCCACGCCGCGCACGCGAGAGTGCGCCCCATCTCATGCTCTATCCTGAAGAATTCGACGTCATCGTCGTCGGCGGCGGTCACGCCGGTACCGAAGCCGCACTGGCCTCCGCCCGCATGGGCGCCAAGACGCTGCTGCTGACCCACAACATCGAGACGCTGGGGCAGATGAGCTGCAACCCCTCGATCGGCGGCATCGGCAAGGGCCACCTGGTGCGCGAGGTCGACGCGCTGGGCGGCGCGATGGCACTGGCCACCGACGAGTCGGGCATCCAGTTCCGCATCCTCAATTCGAGCAAGGGCCCGGCCGTGCGCGCCACGCGGGCCCAGGCCGACCGTGTGCTCTACAAGGCGGCGATCCGCCATCGGCTGGAGAACCAGCCGAACCTGAGCCTGTTCCAGCAGGCGGTGGACGACCTGATGGTGGAGGGCGATCGCGTGGTGGGCGCGGTCACGCAGGTGGGCATCCGCTTTCGGGCGCGCACCGTGGTGCTGACCGCGGGCACTTTCCTCGACGGCCGCATCCATGTGGGCTTGGACAACTACCAGGCCGGCCGGGCAGGGGACCCGCCGGCCATCAGCCTGTCGGCGCGGCTCAAGGAATTGAAGCTGCCCCAGGGCCGGCTCAAGACCGGCACCCCGCCGCGGCTGGACGGCCGCAGCATCGACTTCTCGAAGTGCATCGAGCAGCCGGGCGACGGCATGCCGGGCGGCGAGACCACCACCATGCCGGTTTTCAGCACCATGGGCCGCGCGGACATGCATCCGCGCCAGATGGCCTGCTGGATCACCAACACCAACGCGCGCACGCACGACATCATCCGCTCCGGCTTCGACCGCAGCCCGATGTTCACCGGCAAGATCGAGGGCGTGGGCCCGCGCTATTGCCCGAGCGTGGAGGACAAGATCAACCGCTTCGCCGACAAGGAAAGCCATCAGATCTTCCTCGAGCCCGAAGGCCTGACAACGAACGAGTACTACCCGAACGGGATCTCGACCAGCCTGCCTTTCGACATCCAGTACCAGCTGGTGCGCTCGATGGCGGGCCTGGAGAACGCGCACATCCTGCGCCCGGGCTATGCGATCGAGTACGACTACTTCGATCCGCGCGAGCTCAAGAGCAGCTTCGAGACGCGTGCGATCCAGGGCCTGTTCTTCGCCGGCCAGATCAACGGCACCACCGGCTACGAAGAAGCCGCGGCCCAGGGCCTGTTCGCGGGCATCAACGCCGCGCTGCAGTGCCGGGGCGAGGGCGCCTGGCTGCCGCGCCGCGACGAGGCCTACCTGGGCGTGCTGGTCGACGACCTGATCACCAAGGGCGTGACCGAGCCCTACCGCATGTTCACCAGCCGCGCCGAGTTCCGGTTGCAGCTGCGCGAGGACAACGCCGACATGCGCCTGACCGACACCGGCCGCAAGCTGGGCCTGGTGGACGACGCGCGTTGGGATGCGTTCTCGCGCAAGCGCGACGTTGTTTCACGTGAAACACAGCGGCTGAAATCGGTCTGGGTCAACCCCCGCAACCTGCCGGCCAGCGAGTCGCAGCGGGTGCTGGGCAAGGCCATCGAGCACGAATACAACCTGGGCGACCTGCTGCGTCGCCCCGACGTCAACTACGCGGCGCTGATGTCGCTGGACGGCGGCAAGTACGCACCGGCCGAGCCCCTGGCGCCGGTCGAGGTGGAGCAGGTCGAGATCTCGGCCAAGTACTCGGGCTACATCGACCGCCAGCATGACGAGGTGGAGCGCGCCGCCCACTACGAGAACCTGCGCCTGCCGGCAGACTTCGACTACAGCCAGGTGAGCGCACTGAGCTTCGAGGTGCGGCAGAAGCTGGAACGCCAGCGGCCCGAGACCCTGGGCCTGGCCTCGCGCATTTCCGGCGTGACGCCGGCCGCCATCTCCTTGCTGATGGTGCACCTGCGCAAGGGCGGGCATCGCGCCTTCGCACGCGATGCCGTGGCCGACACCGCTGCGCCGGTGACCGAGCAATGAGCCAGTCGATTCAGTTGCAAGAGGGCGCCAAGGCCCTCGGCCTGGCGCTGAGCGATCTGCAATCCGAGCGGCTGCTGGCCTACGGTGCGCTGATCCTCAAGTGGAACAAGGTCTACAACCTCACGGCCTTGCGCGAGCCCGATGCGGTGCTGAGCCACCACCTGCTCGACAGCCTCTCGGTGCTGCCGCCGCTGCAGCGCGAGCGGCCGGCCAGCGCCGTCGGTACCAAGCTGCTGGACGTCGGCGCCGGGGCAGGGCTCCCCGGCGTGGTGATCGCCATCCTGCGCGAGGACATCGACGTGACCTGCCTGGATGCGGTGGCCAAGAAGACCGCCTTCGTCCAACAGGTGGCGGCCGAGCTGCGCCTGCCCAACCTGCGCGGCCTGCATGCACGCGTGGAGGCGCAGCGCGGCGCCTACGACGTGATCAGCTGCCGGGCCTTCGCCTCGCTGCCCGATTTCTACAACGGCTCGCAGCAACTGCTGGGCCCGCAGGGCATCTGGCTGGCGATGAAGGGCAAACTGCCTTCGGACGAACTCGCGCAGCTGCCGCCTTTCGTCGATGTGTTTCACGTGGAACAACTGACCGTGCCGGGCCTGGACGCCGAGCGCTGCATCGTCTGGGCACGAAAAGCAGTGTCCTGAACGCTGCAGGGGTGTCGGTGGCAGGGATGGCTCGCTTAGACTCGCAGCTCCCTCCCACCTCCGGCCTCAGGCACATCCCATGTTCGGCATCGCTGATTACGGCGCATTCGTTGCGGCCATCGTCCTGTTCCTCGCGATCCCAGGCCCCGGCAACCTGGCCCTGATCACCTCGACAGGGAAGGGCGGCATCCGCGGCGGCCTGGCCGCCACCTTGGGCGTGATCGCCGGCGACCAGGTGCTGATGTGGATGGCGGTGGCCGGCGTGGCCGCGCTGCTGGCGGCCTATCCCACGGCCTTCCACGCAGTGCAGTGGCTGGGCGCGGGCTACCTGGCCTGGCTGGGCGCCCGCATGCTGCTGGCCAAGCCCGGCGCCGCTCCGATCCTCAACATCCGCCCGCGGCAGTTCTTCCGCCAGGCGATGTTCATCACCTTGCTGAATCCCAAGGCGATCGTCTTCTACATGGCTTTCTTCCCTTTGTTCGTCGATCCGGCGCGCCACCAGGGCTTCCGCACCTTCGCCTTCATGGCCCTGACCATCGCGGTGCTGACCTTCCTGTACGGCCTGGCAGCCACGCTGTTGACCCATTTCCTGGCGGAGCGGCTGCGCGCCAACCCGCGCATTTCGCAGACCCTGGAGAAGCTGGCGGGCGTCTTCCTGATCGCCTTCGGCATCAAGCTCGCCGTGTCGCGCTGAGAGAGAAGAGACGATGGCCAAGATTTTCTGCATTGCCAACCAGAAGGGTGGCGTCGGCAAGACCACCACCACCGTGAACCTCGCCGCCGGCCTGGCCAAGGTGGGCCAGCGGGTGCTGATGATCGACCTCGACCCCCAGGGCAATGCCACCATGGGTTCGGGCATCGACAAGCGCCAGCTCGAACTGACCGTGTACGACGTACTGCTGGAGTCGGCCTCGGTGGCCGAGGCCCGCGTGCGGGCGGAGCGCTGCAACTACGACGTGCTGGGCGCCAACCGCGAACTGGCCGGTGCAGAGGTCGAGATGGTCGCCCTGGACCGGCGCGAGAAGCGCCTGCGCACCGCGCTGGCCGTGGTCGGCGCCGAGTACGACTTCATCCTGATCGATTGCCCGCCCAGCCTGAGCATGCTCACGCTCAACGGCCTGTGCGCGGCCCATGGCGTGATCGTGCCCATGCAGTGCGAGTACTTCGCGCTCGAGGGCCTGACCGACCTGGTCAACACCATCAAGCAGGTGCACGCCAACCTCAACAAGAACCTGCAGATCATCGGCCTGCTGCGCGTGATGTTCGACCCGCGCATCACCTTGCAGCAGCAGGTGAGCGAGCAGCTCAAGGGCCATTTCGGCGACAAGGTGTTCGACACCGTGATCCCGCGCAACGTGCGGCTGGCCGAGGCCCCGAGCTACGGCCTGCCGGGCGTGGTGTTCGATCCGTCGGCGCGCGGCAGCCAGGCCTTCGTGGCCTTCGCGCAGGAGCTGGTCGAGAAGATGCCGCCGGCCAGCGCGCTGGCCCAGCCCGCGCCCCCGCCGGTCGAGCTGCCGGTCGAGACGCAGAACGCCGCTGCAGCCGATACGGCCGAGGAATAGGCCATGAGCACCCCCACCCCCATCCTGTTGCTCCCCGGCTGGCAGAACAGCGATGCGCCCCATTGGCAGAGCCGCTGGGAGGCCGTGCACGGCGACCACCGGGTCGAGCAGCACGAGTGGATGCATCCCCGCCGCGGCGACTGGCTGGCGCGTCTTGAAGAAGAAGTACTGGCCGCGCCCGGCCCGGTGGCGCTCGTGGCCCACAGCCTGGGCTGCATCCTGGTCGCGGCCTGGGCCGCCCACTCGCGCCACACCGCCAAGGTGCGCGCGGCCCTGCTCGTGGCGCCGGGCGACCTGGAGCGCGACGACCTGCGCCAGATGATTCCCGGCTGGGCGCCCATCGTGCGCCAGCGATTGCCTCTTCCTTCGTTGCTGATCGCGGCGAATGACGATCCCTATTGCGACGCCGCGCGCTCGCGCCAGCTGGCGGCCGACTGGGGCGCGCGTTTCGTCGATGCCGGCGCCGCCGGCCACCTCAACGGCGAATCCGGCCTGGGCGACTGGCCCCAGGGCCGGGCGCTGCTGAACGACCTCCTGAAGACCACAGACAAAGAAGACTGACCTCGATGGCCACCAAGAAACCCAAGGGCCTCGGCCGCGGACTCGAAGCCCTGCTGGGCCCCACCTTCAACGGCAGCGCCGACGAACCGGCCACCCCCGACGCCAACGCCCCGGCACCCCAGCCCACGGTGCTCAAGCTCGAGCAGATGGTGGCCGGCGTCTACCAGCCGCGCACCCGCATGGACGAGGGCGCGCTCTACGAGCTGGCCGAGAGCATCAAGGTGCAGGGCATCATGCAGCCGATCCTGGTGCGCCGGCTGGATGCCGAATCGGCCGCCGCGAAGAACGCCGAGTTCGAGATCATCGCGGGCGAGCGCCGCTTCCGCGCCGCCAAGCTGGCCGGCCTGGACAGCGTGCCGGTGCTGGTGCGCGACGTGCCCAACGAGGCCGCCGCGGCCATGTCGCTGATCGAGAACATCCAGCGCGAGGACCTGAACCCGCTGGAAGAGGCGCAGGGCCTGCAGCGCCTGGTGGCGGAGTTCGGGCTCACGCACGAAGCCGCGGCCCAGGCCGTGGGCCGCTCGCGCAGCGCCGCCAGCAACCTGCTGCGCCTGTTGAACCTGGCCGAGCCCGCCCAGGCCATGCTGATGGCCGGCGACATCGACATGGGCCACGCGCGCGCGCTGCTGTCGCTGGACCGCGGCACCCAGATCACGGCCGCCAACCAGATCGCGGGCAAGAAGCTGTCGGTGCGCGAGGCCGAGGCGCTGGTCAAGAAGCTGGCCGCCGACTTCAGCCTCACGCCCTCGCCGCGCCGCAACGGCGCGGCCGACAAGTCGCGCGACCTGCTGCGGGTCGAGGAAGAGCTGGCCGACCTGCTGACCGCCGAGGTCGAGGTCCGGATCAAGAAGCGCAGCAAGCGCGGCGGCAAGATCGAGGAGAGCGGCGAGCTGGCCATCCACTTCGGCTCGCTGGAGGCGCTCAACGGTCTGATCGACCGGATCCGCCAGACGGCCACCTGAGGCCCGCACGCCATGCAAAAAGCCCGGCGCTCTCGCGAGCGGCCGGGCTTTTTGCCGGGGTGACAGATCAGAGGCTGAAGATCTTGCCCGGGTTCATGATGTTCTTCGGGTCCAGCGCGCGCTTGATGGTGCGCATCATGTCGACCGCGCCCGCGCCGGCCTCGTCGACCAGGAAGCCCATCTTGTGCAGCCCGATGCCGTGCTCGCCGCTGCAGGTGCCTTCCAGCGCGATCGCGCGCGAGACCAGCGCATGGTTGAGCACCTCGGCCTTGGCGCGCTCCTCGGCGTCGTTGGGGTCGATCAGGTAGCCGAAGTGGAAGTTGCCGTCGCCCACGTGGCCTACCAGGAAGTAGGGAATGCCGCTGGCATCGGCCTCGGCCACCGAGTCGAGCAGGCAGTCGGCCAGGCGCGAGATCGGCACGCAGGTGTCGGTCGAGATCGCGCGGCAGCCCGGGCGCGACTGGATGGCGGCGAAGTAGGCGTTGTGCCGCGCGGTCCACAGGCGGGTGCGTTCCTCGGGCGTGGTGGCCCATTCGAAGGCGTTGCCGCCATGGCCGCTGGCCAGCTCCTGCACGGTTTCGGCCTGCTCCTTGACGCCCGCGGGCGAGCCGTGGAATTCCATCAGCAGCATCGGCTCCTCGCGCAGGCCCAGCTTGGCGTAGGCGTTGACCATGCGCACGGTGTTCACGTCGATCAGCTCGACGCGCGCGATCGGCACGCCCAGCTGGATCGTCTCGATGGTGGTGCGCACCGCCGCCTCGATGCTCGGGAAGGAGCAGATGGCGGCCGACACCGCCTCGGGCAGCGGGTAGATGCGCAGCGTGATCTCGGTCACCACGCCCAGCGTGCCTTCGCTGCCGACCATCAGCCGCGTGAGGTCGTAGCCGGCCGAGGACTTGCGCGCGCGGGTGCCGGTGCGGATCGTCTCGCCCGCGGCCGTCACCACCTCCAGGCCCAGCACGTTCTCGCGCATGGTGCCGTAGCGCACCGCGTTCGTGCCGCTGGCGCGGGTGGCGACCATGCCGCCGATGGAGGCGTCGGCGCCCGGGTCGATGGGGAAGAACAGGCCGGTGCTCTTGATCTCGTCGTTGAGCTGCTTGCGCGTGACGCCGGGCTGCACCGTGACCGTGAGGTCGTCGGCGTTGATCGACAGCACGCGGTTCATGCGCCCCAGGTCGAGGCTGATGCCGCCCTGGACGGCCAGCAGGTGGCCTTCCAGCGACGAACCGACGCCGAAGGGGATCACCGGCACGCTGTGCGCGCCGGCCAGCCGCACCGCATCGGCCACGTCCTGCGTGCTCTCGGCGAACACCACGGCCGCGGGCGGCGGCGCCTCGAAGGAGGATTCGTCGCGGCCGTGCTGCGTGCGCACCGCCAGCGCGGTCGAGCAGCGCTGGTCGAAGCGCGCCTTGAGCGCGTCGACCAGCGCCGCGGGCACCTCGCGCAGGTGGAATTCGGGCAAGAGCTGGTCGGCGGTGGCGGGCGCGTTCATCGTGGGTCTCCAGGAGCGGTCTACCATTCTAAGAACAGCACTCTTCCAAGGCACTTCCATGGGCAATCGACTCACGCAGATCGCGACGCGCACCGGCGACGACGGCACCACCGGCCTGGGCGACAACACCCGCGTCCCCAAGGACCACCTGCGCGTGCAGGCCATGGGCGACGTCGACGAGCTCAACTCGCAGATCGGCGTGCTGCTCTGCGAGCCCATGCCGGGGCCGGTGCGCGAGCTGCTGGTCGACGTGCAGCACCAGCTGTTCAACCTGGGCGGCGAGCTCTCGATGCCCGGCTACACGCTGCTCAAGGACGAGGCCCTGCTGCAGCTCGACGAGGCGCTGGCCGCGCACAACGCGGCCCTGCCGCGGCTGGCCGAGTTCATCCTGCCGGCGGGCACGCGCGGGGCCTCGCTGGCCCATGTGTGCCGCACGGTGGCGCGGCGGGCCGAACGGGCCGTGGTGGCGCTGGGCGCGGCCGAGGCGATCAACGCCTCGCTGCGCCACTACCTCAACCGCCTGAGCGACCTGCTGTTCGTGCTGGCGCGGGTGCTCAACCGGATCGACGGTGGCGACGATGTGTACTGGAAGAGCGAACGTCTGACGCGCGCCGCGGCCGAGGACGCGCAGGATGCGAAGACATCGCCGACCTGATCCTGTCCCCGTCGTCCTCAAGGAGCGTTCCGATGAACTCCTCAGCTTCGCTTTCACCCGCCTGGTTCCTGGGCGCCCTGCTGGGCCTCGCGCTGGGGCTGCCCGCCGCGGCCCAGGCCCAGGCCGCCGACAACCCGCCGCGCGCCCAGCGCGCGCAGACCCTCCAACCGCCGCCCCCGCGCGACGGCACGGTGCTGGGCAGCGCGAAGCGCGGCGCCGATGCCGCGGGCCGTGGGGTGGACCGCGCCGAAGGCGCGACCCGCCGTGGCGTCGACAACGTGTCCGAGCGCGCCAGCCGGCCGGTGCGCCGGGCCGGCGAGTCGCTGGGCCGCAAGCTGCCGGGCGGCACGCGCCATCCGGCCCCGCCGCCCGTGGGCCCGCAAAGCACGCAAATGGCGCCTTCCTGAGGCGCCGCGGGCGTATCGCGTACGGACACCTGCGCTTACCGCCTTCACGCGATGCGCATCTGCACCGTGGCTGCGCGACACGCGGACTGCCGATACTGAAACCCTCATCCAACGCAGAAGGAGTTCCAGATGAACAACAACAGATCCAAGCGCGTCACCACCCTCGTGGCCGGCGTGCTCGCACTGTGCATGGCCGGAAGCGCCTTCGCCCAGGATCGCCGAGGCGACGACCGGGACCATCGCGGCCCACCGCGCCCGGGGCAGCTCTACATCAAGAGCCCCCACGAGCAACGCCAGGACCAGCGCTACAACCAGCAGCGCTACGACCGGCAGGACTACCGTGACGGCCGCTTCGCCGATCGCCGCGGCTATCCGCAGCCGCATGTCGAATGGCGTCGCGGTGGCCGGGTGCCGCCGGAATACCGTGGCCGCAACTACGTGGTGGACGACTGGCGCGGCCATCGGCTGCAGCAGCCGCCGCGCGGCTACCAGTGGGTCGGCGTGGGTGGCGACTTCGTGCTCGCCGCCATCGCGACCGGCGTGATCGCGCAGATCATCGCCGCGCAGTAAGCAAGCGGCGGCGCCCGCCGGCCCGGGGTCAGACCGAGGCCGGCGCGGTGGTCATCTGGGCGCAGACGTTGCGCCCGGTGATGGTCAGGCGCAGGCCGCCGCCATGCCATTCGAGCCAGTTGAGGCCCACGTAGGCCTCGATGTCGCTGTCCTCGATCAGGTCGGCCTGGCGGTGGTTCAGCCGTTCGACCGTGAGCGGCAGGGCCTGGCGCAATCGTTCGCGCACCACGGCGGCGGCTGCCGCCTTCAACTCAACGCGCGTCTGCTGGTTCGATGCCATGGCGGATCCGTTCCGGAAGCTGAGGAATGAAGTCCAATGTACCTCTTGCAGGTGACAGTCTCCTCAACTTATTTGCGCAGCTGTGTACCTTGGCACACAGAAGCCCCGCGGCGGGGTTCAGACGTTGCTGGTGGACCGCACTTCCTCGATGGTCGTCTGCCCGGCCAGCACCTTGTCGATGCCGTCCTGGCGCAGCGTGCGCATGCCCTCGCGCAGCGCGGTCGCCTGCAGCGCCTCGGCGCGGGCGCCGGTCTGCACCAGGTGGCGCAGCTCGCGTGAGATCACCATCAGCTCGTGCAGCCCGGCCCGGCCCTTGAAGCCGGTCTGGTCGCAGAAGGAGCAGCCCGGGCTGGCGTACATCTGCAAGCGGCCGTTCTGGCCGTGGCGCGCGGTCCAGCGCGCCAGCACCTCTTCGCTCGTCTCGGGCGGCTGTTCGGCCTCGCCATAGGCGCGCAGGTAGTCGCCCATCAGCTCCTCGATCTCGGCGTCGGTGGCGTCGCGGTTCGTGCGGCAGTGCGTGCAGAGCCGGCGCACCAGCCGCTGGGCCAGCACGGCCAGCAGCGAATCGGCGAAGTTGAACGGGTCCATGCCCATGTCGAGCAGGCGGGTCACGGTCTCGGGCGCGCTGTTGGTGTGCAGGGTGGACAGCACCAGGTGGCCCGTGAGCGAGGCCTCGACCGCCATCTTGGCCGTCTCCTCGTCGCGGATTTCACCCACCATGATCACGTCCGGGTCGGCCCGCAGGAAGGCCCGCAGCGCCTTGGCGAAGGTCCAGTCGATGCGCGGGTTCACCTGCACCTGGCGCAGGCCGGGCTGGGTGATTTCGATAGGGTCCTCGGCGGTCCAGATCTTGCGCTCCGGCACGTTGATGTGGCTCAGCGCCGAGTGCAGCGTGGTGGTCTTGCCCGAGCCCGTGGGGCCCACGCACAGCACCATGCCGTAGGGCCGCTCGACCGCGTGGCGCAGGCGCTCCAGGTTGAGCTCCGACAGGCCCAGCCGGTCGAGCGCGATCGGCTTGGCCGAGGCCAGGATCCGCATCACCACGTCTTCCAGGCCGCTGTTGGTGGGGATGGTCGCCACGCGCAGCTCGATGCGGTGCTGGGGCGAGAACTTGGCGAAGTTGATCTTGCCGTCCTGCGGCTTGCGGCGCTCGCTGATGTCGAGGTCGCACATGATCTTGATGCGCGCGATCATCGCGTTGCGGTAGTTCGAGGGCAGCTCGAGGTAGGTGCGCAGCAGCCCGTCCTTGCGGAAGCGGATGCGGATCTTCTCCCGGCCAGGGTAGCTCTCGATGTGGATGTCCGACACGCCGCCCGAGTGCGCCTCGAGGATCATCCGGTTGATCAGCTTGACCAGCGAGTTGTCGGACTGCTCGATCGGCGCGTCCTCGTCGACCCGGTCCTCGCCTTCCTTCTCGAGCGACTCGACCAGCGCCGTGGTGTCGCCCGGCTCGAACTCGATCGGGCGCAGCGCCTGCGAGAAGCGGCTGTCCGAGGCCGCGCCGATCTTCTCGTAGGCCGCGTGCAGGCTGCGCTCCATGTCGCGGCACTGCGCCAGCACCGGCGCCACCTTCATCTGCGCGATGAACTCGACCTCGTCGACCGCCGCGCGCCGGTTGGCCGGATCGTCCAGCGCCACCACCAGCCGGCCCTCGCTCATCATCAGCGGCATCACCTGCAGGCGCTGGGCCGCGGCATAGGCGATCTTGCGCAGCGCCTCGGGCTCGGGCACGAACACGTCGAGGTCGACCAGCGGATAGCCCATCTTGCGCGTCAGCGCCACCTGCAGGTCGGCCCGCGACACCACGCCGCGGCGCACCAGCAGTTCGCCCAGCGGCACGCCGCGGTCCTTCTGCTGGTGGGCCAGCGCGTCGCGCAGGTCGTCGGCGCTCACCATGCCCAGCGAGATCAGCGCCTCGCCGATGCGCACCATCGGCATGCGTGCCTGGTGCTGCAAAGCCTCCACCAGCTCGCCGCCGGTGGTGACGATGCGCGACAGCAGCGGCGTGGCCAGCGCCTGGGCCGGATCGCCGTCGTCGGACGGGGCGTCGACCTCGAAGCGGGCGAAGGCCGAGCGCGGCAGGAACTCGCGCAGCACGCCGCCGTCCTCACCGGCCGGTGGGAACAGGAACAGGCCGAACGGGCTCTCCACATGGCCGACCGTTCGGCTCTGGCGCTCGGTGCCGTCCTTCATGATCACGCGCACGGCGGCGCTGGCCGGCTCGCGCGGCACGCCCGATTGGGGGTCCACCGCGGGCGTGGCCAGCGGCACGAGCGGCGTGGTCAGCGTGATCGAGCGGAACTGGTCGAAGCGCAGCGGCACCGTGGTGCGCGCGCGTGGCAGCTGCACCAGGGCCACGGCCTGGTCGGGAATGAAGAAGGTCATGCGGCCGGCCGCATGCTGGCCGTTGATGCCGCGGATCTCGCAGGGCAGCGGTTCGGTCTGCACGCTGGGCGGCGGATAGGCGGCGCCCGGCGGGCGCGGCCACAGAAAACCTTCGGCCTCGGCCGATTCGCCCGCTGCCGCCTTCTTCGGCGGTTCCCACTCCAGGGGCTTCAATGTCGTCATCTGCAACTCCAGGGGTCGTCCTGCGCCATCGTGTGTCGTGGCGGCTTTGCCCCTCCCTGCCCCCCGACTCTAGCGCGCGGATGCGCGCGGTCGAAGCGAAGAAAGCCTCAGCGGGCCGGAACGGCCGTGCTTTCGGGCAGTTCGATCTTGATGTCCAGCACTTCGAGGTCGTCCTGGCGTTCCAGGTGGACCTTGATGTCCTCGGGGCTGATCGACACGTACTTGGAGATCACCGCCACCAGTTCGCGCTGCAGGTCGGCCAGGTACTCCGGCCGCTTGGCGCTCAGGCTGGAGCGCTCGTGGGCCAGGATGATCTGCAGGCGTTCCTTGGCGACGCTGGCCGTCTTCTTCTTTTCGCCGAGAAGAAAGGAAAGGAAGGACATGCTCATTTGCCTCCGAAGATGCGCTTGAAGAAGCCGGGTTTCTCCGCATCGATGAAGCGCATCGGGCGGTCTTCGCCGAGGAAGCGCGCCACCACGTCGCTGTAGGCTTCCGACACGTCGGTGCCCTTGTCGTGGATCGCGGGGATGCCCTGGTTGGAGGCGTTCAGCACGGTTTCCGATTCCGGGATCACGCCGATCAGCTTGATGCGCAGGATGTCCTGGATGTCTTCCAGCGACAGCATCTGGCCGCCGGCCACGCGGTTCGGGTTGTAGCGGGTGATCAGCAGGTGCTCCTTGATCGGCTCGCCGCCGTCCTTGGCGCGCTGGGTCTTGCTGCCCAGCATGCCCAGGATGCGGTCGGAGTCGCGCACCGAGGAGACTTCGGGGTTGGTCACGATCAGCGCCTCGTCGGCGAAGTGCATGGCCATCATGGCGCCGGTCTCGATGCCCGCGGGCGAGTCGCAGACGATGTAGTCGAAGTCCATCGCCGCCAGGTCCTTGAGCACCTTCTCGACGCCTTCCTCGGTCAGCGCTTCCTTGTCGCGCGTCTGCGAGGCGGCCAGCACGAACAGGTTGTCGCACTGCTTGTCCTTGATCAGCGCCTGGTTCAGGTTGGCCTCGCCCTGGATCACGTTGATCAGGTCGTACACCACGCGGCGTTCGCAGCCCATGATCAGGTCGAGGTTGCGCAGGCCGACGTCGAAGTCGATCACGGCCGTCTTTTTTCCCGCCAGGGCCAGGCCCGACGCGAAGCTTGCGCTCGTGGTCGTCTTGCCGACGCCGCCCTTGCCCGAGGTCACCACCACAATTTTGGCCATTGCCGTTCCTCTTTCGTAATCCGGTTGTTCAGTTGCTGCGGGAGCGGCGATCAGAGGATCGGCTCCATGAGAATTTTCTTGTCGTCCAGATGGATCTGGACCGCCTTGCCCGCCAGGTTGGCCGGCAGCGCGATTTCGGAGGTGCGGTAGATGCCGGCGATCGCCACCAGCTGCGCTTCCATGCAGGTGGTGAAGATGCGGGCCTCGGTGTTGCCGCGCGCGCCGGCGATGGCCTTGCCGCGCAGCGGTGCGTAGACATGCACGTTGCCGTCGGCGATGACCTCGGCGCCGAAGTTCACCACCGCCATCACGATCACGTCGCCGCCGCGGGCGTAGACCTGCTGGCCCGAGCGCAGCGGCCGGTCGATGACCAGCGTGCCGTTGGCGGGCACCTGCACCTCGCGCACGATCTGCGGCGCCTCGCTGGCCGGGGCCGCGGAAGGCGGCGCGGGCGCGCGCGGGGTGGGCGTGACCGGCATCGCGGCGATCGACAGGCCGGCGGCACGTGCCGCGGCGTTCTGGGCGTCGTTGCCGCCGCGCACCGCGATCGGCTGGGTCTGGTGGCGCGCGAGCAGGTCGCGCAGCACCGTGAAGTCGAGCTGGGCGGCCGTGTCGTCCTCGGGCAGCTGGGACAGGTCGATGACCACCGGCTCCTGCTCGAAGAAGTCCGGGGAGTCGGCCAACTGGGCGTCGAGCGCCGTCGTCAGCACGCCGAGGTCCGTCGTCTTGAGGATCAGCGCCACCAGCGGCAGCGTGGCGCTCTTGAATTCGAAAACCGCCTTGGTGCGCGCGGCGGAAGCATCGGCCATGTGAAAAGGTCGTCCGAAAAGCGTTGAAGTCTAACGGCCTGCCGCTGTGCCGGGTGGGGCCGTTGGGGCTTCAGGCCCGCCGGCCCACACATTTCTTGCATCGCGTTTCAACTCGGGCCGTGCCCGGCGCCGTTTCAGGCGTTGCGCGCGCGGCCCAGCAGGGCCCACAGGATGATCGCGCCGAAGGTGGCGGTCCCGATGCCGCCCAGCGCGAACTGGCCGAACTTGAGCGTGAAGTCGCCGGTGCCGATGATCAGCGTGATCGCCGCCACGATCAGGTTGCGGTTCTGCGAGAAGTCGACCTTGTTGTCGACCCAGATCTTGGCGCCCGCGACCGCGATCAGGCCGAACACCACGATGCTCACGCCGCCCATCACCGGCAGCGGGATGGCCTGGATCAGCGCGCCGAACTTGGGCGAGAAGCCCAGCACCAGCGCGATCAGCGCGGCCACCACGAACACCGCCGTGGAGTAGATCCGGGTGGCGGCCATCACGCCGATGTTCTCGGCATAGGTGGTCACGCCGGTGCCGCCGGCCGAGCCGCTGACCACCGTCGCCACGCCGTCGGCGATGAAGGCGCGGCCCATCAGCGGGTCGAGGTTGCGCCCGGTCATGGCCGTCACGGCCTTCAGGTGGCCCAGGTTCTCGGCCACCAGGATGATCGCCACCGGGGCGATCAGCAGCATCGCGCTGCCGGTGAACACCGGCGTGGTGAACACCGGTGCGCCGAACCAGGCCGCGTTGGCGATGCCGCTCAGGTCCATCGGCTTGCCCAGGCCCAGGCCGTTGGTCAGCGCCGCATAGACCACGGTCGCCAGGATCAGCCCGACCAGGATCAGCAGCCGCTGCACCATGCCGCGAGCGAACACCGCCACCAGGCCCACGCAGAGGAAGGTCACGGCCTGCATCCAGGCGTCGAAGTTGTTCGCCGCCATGTTCTTGATCGGCACGTTGGCGAGGTTGAGCCCGATCACCGCCACCACGGCGCCGGTCACCACCGGCGGCATGAAGCGTTCGATCCAGCCGGTGCCGATGGCCTGCACCAGCGCGCCGATCAGGATGTAGAGCACGCCGCAGGCCACGATGCCGCCCAGCGCCACCGCCAGGTTGGCGTTGGGCCCCGAGCCCCCGTAACCGCTGGCCGCGATCACCACGCCGATGAAGGCGAAGCTCGAGCCCAGGTAGCTGGGCACGCGCCCGCCGGTGATGAAGAAGAAGAGCAGGGTGCCGACGCCGCTCATCAGGATCGCGATGTTGGGGTTGAAGCCCATCAGGATCGGCGCCAGCACCGTGGCACCGAACATCGCGATCACGTGCTGCACGCCCATCGCGGCGGTCTGCGGCCAGGGCAACCGCTCGTCGGGCGCCACGACCGCGCCCTCGGTGGCCTGCACCTCGCGCCATTGGAAGATTCCGGACATTGATTTCTCCTCGTTTGTAGTGCGCCCGATGATGCCCGCTCCGAGGCGCTTTGGCGGCCTGGAATCGAGCGAATCGGCGCAGCGAGGACGGCGCGTGCCGCGCCTACCTGGGGAGCAGCATGGACATGGTGATGCGCGACACGCAGGTCAGCTCGCCGGCTTCGTTCGTCAGGTCGATCTGCCAGACCTGGACCGTGCGGCCGCGGTGCACCGGCCGCGCGGTGCCCGTGACCCAGCCGCTGCGGGCCGAGCGCAGGTGGTTGGCGTTGATGTCCAGGCCCACCGCCGCATGGCCTTCGGGCGAGGAATAGTAGGCCCCCATCGACCCCAGCGTCTCGGCCAGCACCACCGACACGCCGCCGTGCAGCAGCCCGAAAGGCTGCACCGTGCGCTGGTCCACCGGCACGCGGCCGCGCAGGAAGTCGTCGCCGATCTCGATGAATTCGATGCCCAGGTGGGCGGACGCGGTGTTGACCGCAGCCTTCGCCATCATGTCGAGCGAGAGGGGTTTTTGCCAGATGGCCATGGAGACTCCAGAGAAAGATGGTCAAAACTATAGCGACAGGACGCGCCCCGCGACTACACGGCCTGTCGCCCCCGCGCGGCTAAGCTCGCCGCATGAAACGCTCGGTGCTCTGGCTGGCAGGTGGCGCGACCGCGCTCGCGGTGGCGGCCGGCCTGCTCGCCTGGTGGGTGCCGAGCGACGCCGAGCTGGCCGCGCGCGCGCAGGCGGAGTTCGAGCAGCGCACCGGCATCGGCCTGCGCATCGGCAGCCTGCATTGGTCGGTGCTGCCGGCGCCGCGCCTCGTGCTCGCCGAGGTGGCGACCGTGCAGGACGCGCCGATCCGCGTGCGCCGGCTCGAGCTGCGCGCCCCCTGGCGCGCGCTGCTCGAGCGCCGGATCCGGATCGACGGGGCCGAGGCCGACGGCGTGGTGCTGCCGCGCCAATCGGTGCGGGCCTTCCGCGGCCAGGGCGATGCGGCGGCGACGCCCGCGGGCGGCGCGTGGTCGCTGGACACCGTGCCCGTGGCGCAGGTCCGCTTCACCGACGTCACCTGGGTCGACCGGCGCGAGATCGCGCTGGCCTACGACGGCCAGATCGACTTCGATCCGAACTGGCGTCCGCGCAGCGCCGAGCTGCGTCGGGCCGCCGACGCCTCGACCCCGGTGCGCCTGCGCCTCGAACGCGAGGGCCAGGACGACCGCTGGCGCACGCTGATCGACGTGGGCGGCGGCACGTGGAACGGCCAGACCGCGCTCGAGACCGCCCAGGACGGGAGCCTGCTGCTGACCGGCGAGCTCGAGCCGCGCAACGTCGACATCGAGCAGCTGATGAAGAGCTTCGGGCGCTCCACGCCGGTGGCCGGCAAGGTCAACGGGCGCACCGAGCTGCGCGCCACCGGCGCCGACCCGGGCGCGCTCTGGCGCAGCGCCCACACCCGCACGCGTTTCACGGTGCAGCCGGCCACGCTGACCCGCTTCGACCTGGCCAAGGCGATCCGCAGCGCGGGCACCAGCCGCGGCGGGCGCACGCCGCTCGACTCGCTCACCGGCACGCTCGACACCCAGGCCACGGGCGACGGCACGCGGCTGCAGTACAGCGATCTCAAGGCGCGCTCCGGCGTGCTCACGGCCACGGGCAGCGCGCGCATCTTCCTGCGCAAGCTCGACGGCGAGGTGGCGGTCGACATCGTCGACGGCGTGGTCGGCGTGCCGCTCAAGCTCGGCGGCACGCTCGACGACCCCGAACTCTCGCTGACCGGCGGTGCGCTCACCGGCGCGGCCGTGGGCACCGCCGTGCTGCCGGGCGTGGGCACCGCCATCGGCGCGCGCATCGGCCAGCAGGTCGAGCGGCTGTTCGGCGGCGACAAGAAGAAGCCCGCACCCCGGGGACCGCGCGCGCCCTGAAGCGGGCGCAGCGCGTCGCGCGCGGGACAGCCGCGCGGCGCCATCGGGCATTCCCGTGGGGCGCGGCGGCGGTGCGCGCCGTAAGCTTCGAATCCTCATGAATCCAGCACCACCGAACGTTCCCCAACTCCGTCTCTACCAGGACTGGCTGCGTGACCATCGCGGCCTGCGCTTCGACGACTACGACGCGCTGTGGCGCTGGTCGACCACCGAGCTCGACGCCTTCTGGCAGAGCATCTGGGACTACGCCGGCATGCACTCGCCCACGCCCTACAGCGCGGTGCTGGCCGAGCACCGCATGCCCGGCGCCGTGTGGTTCCCCGGCGCACAGGTCAACTACGCGCGCGAGGTGCTGCGCCACGTCGACGCGGCCCACGCCGCCGGCATGCCGGCGATCGTGAGCGACGACGAGCGCGGCCAGGTGCGCGAGATGAGCTGGCCCGAGCTGCGGCGCCAGGTCGCTTCGGCGGCGCTCAGCTTGCGCGCGCTGGGCGTGCGGCGCGGCGACCGCGTCGCGGCCTACCTGCCCAACGTCCCCGAGACCATGGTCGCCTTCCTGGCCTGCACCAGCATCGGTGCGGTGTGGAGCGTGTGCGCGCCCGACATGGGCACGGCCGCGGTGGTCGACCGCCTCCGCCAGATCGAGCCCACGCTGCTGATCGCGGCCGACGGCGTGCACTACGGCGGCAAGGCGCTGGACCGCAGTGCGATCGTGCAGGAACTGCGCGGCCAGCTGCCCAGCGTGCGCAAGCTGCTGCTGCTGCGCACGCCCTTCGCGGCGGCGCAGATCGAGGCCGACGCCGACTGGACCGAGGCCATCGCGCGCGACGACGCCGAGGTCGCGGCCTTCGAGCCCGAGTGGCTGCCCTTCGACCATCCGATCTGGATCGTCTACTCGAGCGGCACCACCGGCCTGCCCAAGCCCATCGTGCACGGGCAGGGCGGCATCATCATGACCATGTACGCCTGCGGGCTGCACAACGACTTCGGCGCCAGCTACGGCGCCAACAACTTCGGCGAACGCTTCCACTGGTACAGCTCCACCGGCTGGGTCATGTGGAACTGCCAGCTCGCGGGCCTGGCCGCGGGCACCACCATCGTGCTCTACGACGGCAACCCGGCCGGCAGCAAGGAGAAGCCCGACTGGAGCGTGCTCTGGCGCTTCGTCGCCCGGCACCGCGTGACCTTCTTCGGCGCGGGCGCGGCCTACTTCACGCATTGCATGAAGGCCGGCGTCGAGGCCTCGGCCTGCGGCGACCTGTCGCGCGTGCGCGTGCTGGGCAGCACCGGCTCGCCGCTGTCGGAAGAAGTGCAGCGCTGGGGCAGCGCGCAGTTCCGCGCCGCGGGCTCGAAGGACATCTGGTGGTGCAACATCTCGGGCGGCACCGACTTCTGCGGCGCCTTCGTCGGCGGCAACCGCGAGCTGCCCGAAGTGCCGGGCCAGATGCAGTGCCGCCAGGTCGGCCACGCGGTCGAGGCCTGGAACGAGCAGGGCCAGCCGGTGATTGGCGAGGTCGGCGAGCTGGTCTGCGTGCAGCCCATCCCCTCGATGCCGCTGTACTTCTGGGGCGACGAGCCGATCGTGCAGCCCCCGGGCGGCGAAGCCGCCCACCCCCCGAGGGGGTCCGGCTCCGACTTGGGGCGGCCCGGCGTCGAGCCGGGGCCGCGCTACCTCTCGAGCTACTTCGACACCTACCCCGGCGTCTGGCGCCACGGCGACTGGCTCAAGGTGGGCGAGGACGGCGGCTGCATCATCTACGGCCGCAGCGACGCCACCATCAACCGCCAGGGCCTGCGCATGGGCACCAGCGAGATCTACAGCGCGGTCGAGGGCCTGCCCGAGGTGCTCGATTCGATGGTGGTCGACCTCGAGTACCTGGGCCGCGACA
>Ga0182008_10000211_pt1 | contig 46071 bp, 41 predicted proteins | sample Sormic07211129_1_FD_120482 | JGI IMG/M metagenome (GOLD analysis project Ga0182008, IMG submission 120482) | Rhizosphere microbial communities from Sorghum bicolor, Mead, Nebraska, USA - 072115-129_1 metaG | ecosystem: Host-associated > Plants > Roots > Rhizosphere | place: USA: Nebraska...
GGCAAAAAATGCAATTAAACAATCAACCAAATAAAACCATTATGAAAACAAGTACAACAACAGGCCATTCTCCTTAAGAAACACTTTAATCCTTAAATACCATAAAAAATGAAAGCCGGCAATGTGGGGCATTGCCAGCTCATTAAGATACATTGAAGCAATGTACCCTGGTATTTCTATGTCCAGTAAATCCGATTATTTAATGAACAACGATTAAAGTTAGGAAACCTGCAGCAGATTACAAACTAAAAAGCGTGTAACGTTTGCTGAGGTTTCCGTGACTTTAATGAAAAACAACAAAAATGACTACGAAAAAACTTATTTCTATAGCGGTACTTGCAATGAAATATTCTATTTATCAAATCTGCTTTATGGTTCTGTTTACCTGTGCTGCTGTTGCAAAGCGCGCAGATGCCCAGGGTGTTCTTGACAAAAGAATATCTTTAAAGGCCAGTCAGCTGGAGATTAAATCAATTATCGAGCAATTGGAACAGCAGGCAGACGTAAAATTTGTGTACAGTGCAAAATCCATCAATTCTGCCAGGAAAATATCGGTTGCGGCCAGCCGGCAAAAACTGGGTGCTTTTTTAGAAATGTTCCTTAAGCCTTATGATGTAGATTTCAGGATCATCAAAGACAGGATCCTCTTATATTCTACGCTTGATGCAGACAAAGCGCAAACATCTGTAGCCGAAGAGATTGTATCTGGTAAGGTAACCGATAGCAAAGGAAATGCCTTACCTGGTGTAAGTGTAACCATTAAAGGCACAAGCAACGGAACAACAACGGATGCTGGCGGAGCATTCTCTTTAAAGGTGCCTTCACCAGGCAATTACACCATCACTTTTACGTATGTAGGTTATATTTCGAAGGAAATGAATGTAGATTACAACGACACCAATAAGATCATCAACATTACGCTTTCTGATGATGCCCTCCAGCTGGAAGGTGTAGTCGTGACCGGCGGGGGTAATCCTAAAAAGAAACTGGAATCCAGCGTAGCCATAACTTCCATTAATAACAAAGATATTTTAACGAGGGCTCCATTAAACAGCACTGACCTTTTGAAAGCCATTCCCGGACTCACCGTAGAAAGTACTGGTGGAGACGGTCCGGGTAATGTTTGGGTACGCGGATTTCCGCAGCAAGGTGGTTACATTTTCCTGGGGGTTCAGGAAGATGGGCTGCCTTTGCTCCCAACGGGTTTCAACTCCAATCCTTCCATTGACCAGTATTATAAAACAGACCTGACCATTCAAAACATTGAGGCCATCAGGGGAGGAAATGCTTCTATTATACAGGCTAACACGCCTGGCGCTGTGGTGAACAACATCAGTTATACTGGTGCCGAACAGGCTTATGGCCAGTTTAAGTTTACCACTGGTTTGTCACAGGACTTATACCGGGCTGATGGAAATACCGGAGGCAAGATTAGTAATACCATCAAATACAATATTGGAGGATTTTACAGACGGGATAATGGAGTGGTTTCTCCTGGTTTTTCGCCAGCTAATGCTGGTGGACAGGTTAAAGGCAACATGACCTTTAATTTCAAAAACAACAAGGGCTTTGTCAGAGTGTATGGAAAATACCTGAATGATAAAGTACAATGGCTGTTGACCAGCTATTATCCATATGATGGCACGGGAAAGCCAACAAAATATAGGTCTTATGACATGGTTACGCAATCCATTACGCCTTTACAAACACAATGGGACTATAATGATCCGACTGGAACGGCACATTCTTTTAACCTGAAAGATGGAATCCATACAAAACTGGGTTCGGCTGGTTTCCAGTTTAATTATCTTACCGACAAAGGCTGGCAAATCGTAAACAATTTCAGGTACCAGAAAACACATACCAATAGTACCTATTCTGTTCCGAGTGGTATCAAGGCCAGGACCGCAGCAAGCCCCTATTATTACATCGGTGGCAGTGTGGCGCCTTTTAATGAGGGAGATCAGGTGATCACTTCTTCTGTTGCAGCCCAGATGAACAAGGATGTGCAGATCATTGATTATCTGGATCTGAAAAAAACGGTGAACAACCACAGCTTATCTATTGGTGCCGGAATTCATCAATACAACCGGGACGATCTTCGTTATGCCTTCCGCTCCTATTCGGAATTTAAGGAAAATCCTAATATTCTACTGGCTTCCCCTTCTGACAACAGCAGGACTCCTCAAACCAAAACGACAGTTATCGGAAATACCAGGACACTTTCTGTCTATGCCAGTGACGAGATCAAACTGGATGAGCAATGGAGACTCGATATCGGGCTCCGTCTGGACAATCAGAATGTAAAGGGAAAAAGACCTTTCTACGCCTTCAATGCCGACGGAACGCCAAATTACAAAGCGGCAGCGGCACCAGTTATTGCGGCTTATACACCCTATGATAAAACAATAAATAACTGGGCCGCATCTGTGGGAACAAATTATAAGATTGGGAGTACTTCCAGTTTGTTTGCCCGTATAACAAGGGCTTATAATGCTCCAAATATCGGCGATTATAATGCAACAGCCTATAATGAGGCCAATATCAAAGACCGTCCGGTATACCTCGCAGAACTGGGTTATAAATATGCCAAAAATAATCTCGCCATATTTGCATCGGGCAGTTACTCTGCAATCAAAAATACCTCTCTGACGATCAATGTTCCAACAATTAGCGCGGGTACCCAGGCTTTAATCGCTTTTGGCTCAACCCGTACCTGGAGTGCAGAATATGAGATTTCTTATAAATTATTTAAACCATTAAGTTTAAGGTTTACCGGAACTATCCAGGATTCTAAATACACTGATTATACAGCCTCTACCCAATCGAACAGCGCTGTAATGGCTGAATTTGGTGATAAAACTTACAGTTTTACGGGCAACAGAACAGAAAGGGTACCTATATTTAATACAGAGTTGTCTGCCAATTATGACTATAAGAAGGCTAATCTTTATTTGTCTGCTACTTATGTCGGTTACCGTTTCACCTCGCCCAGCGATAGCTACAAATTACCTGGTTATATGGTGATGCGGGGAGGAATTGGTTACAATTTCACTAAGCAAATTGCCGCGAGATTCTGGGTGGATAACCTGACCAATGCGAAAGTATTAACTGAAGGTGACGTGAGGGGAGATCAGTTCCGTGACTTTTCTACTGTACCTATTGGTACCCTTATGATTGGCCGGGCCTTGTTGCAGCGTACCTACTGGGCTTCTTTAAGCTATTCCTTTTAACCTTTAAATTCTTTAGAAGATGAACAACAGACGATCTTTTTTACAGCAGGCAAGCCTGCTGTTAACTGCAGCCGCTTTGAGTCCTGTGTTTCTTTCCCGGGCGGCCTCAATAGAAAACCCTTTCCGTAAAATTGGCATACAGTTATTTACACTACGGGACCTGCTTACCAAAGATGTTGCCGGCACCATCGCTCATATAGCAAAGATTGGCTACAATCAGGTAGAGACCTACTATGGCTATCCCGGGCCATACGCAACGAAAGGTTTCTGGGGATTGGATGCGAAAGCATTCAAGTCCCTATTGAACAGCCACAACCTAACCACGCCTTCAGGACATTACAACTGCCTCGCATTTCTTACCGACGGAAATAAAGATGTGCTAAAGGAACAGATAGAAACGGCAGCAATTACCGGCCAGGAATACTATGTAATTCCCGGTCTGCCCACCTCCATCAGGCAGGCAGGTACACGTGAAGATTACCAAAAAATGGCAGGTTATTTTAACGAAGCTGCAGAATTAGCAAAAACACATCAGCTCAAGCTGGCCTATCACAACCACAACTTTGAGTTTAAAGATTTGGGTAACGGGCTTACCGGTTACCAGGTATTATTAAATGAAACAGATCCCGCGCTGGTAAATTTTGAACTGGATCTTTTCTGGGCAATTAATGCTGGCCTGGATCCACTTGATCTTTTTAAGCAGTATCCAGGCCGGTTCAAAATGTGGCATGTAAAGGATATGGATAAAACAGACAAAAATGTTTATACAGAAGTTGGGTCTGGTTCTATAAACTTCAAAGCTATTTTTGAAAAGGCCAGATTATCAGGTCTGGAACACTTGTTCATTGAGCAGGATGTGATTAAAATAGACCCCTACAGGAGCATAGAGCAGAGTCTCGGGTACGTAAGGGATTCATTAATTAGATAATACATTATTTAGAAAGAATCTATTTAGTAACAAAATCAATATAAACAAAACTGATTTGGTGTAAATATTACACTTTCTGTTTGGAAATTCCTATTTTAGAAGAACTAACACACTTAGGACCTAATTATTTAAAAACCAAATTTAAATCACTATGGATAGAAGAGACGCAGTTAAAAGTGTAGCTTTTTTACTCGGAGGCGCACTTTCTGCTACTACGATTGGTGTTTTTCTGGAGGGCTGCAACCCATCAGGGAACAAAGACAACTCCAAATTATTTTCTCCTGACCAGGAAAAAGTAATTACAGAAATTGCCGATATCATTATTCCAACCACCTCCTCACCAGGAGCAAAAGCTGCAGGCGTTGGACCGTTTATTTCCATGATGCTTAAAGAATGTTATCCGGAAGAAGCTCAAAAAGCTTTTGTGAAGGGCTTAGACGATCTGGAGGCCAGTTCTAAAAAAGAATTCAGCAAATCGTTCCTGGAGCTTGATGTTAAACAAAGACAACAGCTGCTGGGCAAACTGAGGGATGAAACCATCGCTGCCCAAAAGACGGAGAGTGACAAAACTGAAGCGGAAAGAAAGGCAAAAGAAAACACTGTGGTCCAAAAACCAGAGAAAGAACAGGCAGGTAAACCTATGGCGGCTAAAGAAAAGAAGCAAGGCACACCTTATTTCTTTGCCATTGCCCGTGACCTGACTTTACTGGGTTATTTCACTTCTGAAATTGGTGCAACTCAGGCTTGTGCTTATCTGGACATTCCTGGCCATTATGATGGAAACGTACCTCTGAAACCTGGTCAGAAAATTTGGGCAACATAATTTAACAGAAAAACAATGAGTAATTTAAATACAAAAGCAACCGCACAAAATACATATGATGCCATTGTAGTTGGATCTGGAATAAGTGGTGGATGGGCAGCTAAAGAATTAACAGAAAAAGGTTTAAAAGTTCTGTTACTGGAAAGAGGAAGGAACATTGAGCATATAAAAGATTATACCACGGCGATGAAAAAGCCCTGGGAATTTGAACACCGCGGCCGTTTAACGGAGGAACAGAAAAAGACACACCCGGTACAGATCAGGGACTATCCTTATCAGGAATTTAATGAGAGTTTTTGGGTAAATGACCTGGATTGTCCGTATACGGAGGTAAAACGCTTTGACTGGTACAGAGGTTTCCATGTAGGTGGAAAATCGCTGATGTGGGGACGTCAGAGTTATCGTTTGAGCGACCTGAATTTTGAGGATAACCTGAAAGATGGCCATGGTGTAGACTGGCCTATCCGCTATAAAGACCTGGCCCCGTGGTATGACTATGTAGAACGTTTTGCGGGCATTAGCGGAAGTAATGAAAACTGGCCCGCCCTGCCAGATGGACAGTTCCTTCCTCCTATGGAAATGAACTGTGTGGAAAAGGAAGTGAAGAAACGCATAGAATCGAAATGGAATAAATCCAGGATCATGACCATTGGCCGTACAGCCAATTTAACGGTAGAACATAAAGGAAGAGGAAAGTGCCAGTACCGCAATTTATGCAGCAGGGGCTGTCCTTTCGGGGCTTATTTCAGCACGCAGTCTTCTACGCTTCCGGCAGCTGTTGCTACAGGTAATCTGACACTTCGTCCTTATTCGCTGGTAAATCAGATCTTGTACGATAAAGAAACTCAAAAAGCAAAAGGCGTATTGGTGATCGATTCAGAAACCAATGAACATATAGAATATTTTGCAAAAATCGTCTTTGTGAACGGATCAACTTTAGGTTCTACTTTTCTACTGCTGAATTCTACATCTGCAGAATTCCCGGACGGTCTGGGTAACGGCAGCGGGCAACTGGGCCATAACCTAATGGACCATCATTTCCGCTGTGGTGCATCTGGAAGAGCAGAAGGCTTTGACGACAAGTATACCTATGGAAGACGGGCCAATGGAATTTACATTCCACGGTACCAGAACATGGGCGGAGATAAACGCGATTATGTAAGGGGTTTTGGTTACCAGGGCGGTGCTGGCCGTGGCAACTGGCATAAAGAAATTGCAGAAATGGCTTTTGGTTCAGAATTTAAAGATCTGATGACCACTCCTGGCGAATGGAGCATGGGACTTGGAGGTTTTGGTGAATCTCTGCCTTATTTTGAGAACCGCGTTTATATTGACAAAACCAAGAAAGACAAATGGGGACAACCCGTTCTGGCTATCGACTGTGAGTTCAAAGAGAATGAGCAGAAAATGCGTGTGGATATGATGAACGATGCAGCTGAAATGCTGGAAGCAGCAGGTATAAAGGATGTACATACTTATGATAATGGTTCTTCTCCGGGCATGGCCATTCATGAAATGGGAACCGCCCGTATGGGACATGACCCTAAAACTTCGGTACTTAACAAATGGAACCAGATGCATGAAGTGAAAAACGTATTTGTGACCGATGGTTCATGTATGACTTCTGCAGCTTGTCAGAACCCATCATTAACTTATATGGCCTTAACCGCCAGGGCCTGTGATTATGCGGTAAGTGAGTTAAAGAAAAATAATATTTAATGGCTTCAGGAAAGATAAGAATGGGCATGATTGGCGGTGGGAAAAATGCCTTTATTGGAGCTGTCCACCGTATAGCAGCTCATATCGACGGACTCATAGAGTTGAGTTGCGGCGCATTGAGCTCTAATCCGGAAACTGCAAAGGCATCCGGCAGGGATTTATTCCTGCCGGAAAGCCGTAATTATGGAAGTTATAAAGAAATGATCGAAACAGAAGCCCGTCTTCCGGAAGATCAGCGCATGCATTTTGTAAGCATTGTAACCCCAAATTTTGCACATTTCGAACCAGCTATGATGGCTCTGGAACATGGTTTTCATGTGGTGATCGATAAGCCGATTACCTTAAGCCTGGAAGAGGCAAAGAAACTGGAAGAAAAGGTACAGGAAACCGGGCTTTTGCTTTGCTTAACTCATACCTATTCGGGCTATCCGATGGTCAAACAGGCCAGACAGATGGTGAAAGATGGGAAATTTGGTAAGATCAGAAAAGTATGCGTGGAATATCCGCAGGGTTGGCTAAGTCTGCCTTCAGAAAAAGAAGGAAATCAACAGGCTGCCTGGCGGACTGACCCGGCCAAAAGTGGTAAAGCTGGTTGTATGGGCGATATTGGGACACATGCTGCCCAGCTTGCTGAATATATTTCCGGACTGGAAATCACCCAGCTTTGCGCCGATCTGAACCGGGTGGTAGAAGGCCGCAGGTTAGACGATGATGGGAATATCCTGCTCAAGTTTAATAATGGGGCCAACGGCCTGCTGATGGCTTCACAAATTGCTGCGGGAGAAGAAAATGCTCTGTTTATCCGGGTTTACGGAGAAAAAGGTGGCCTGGAATGGCATCAGGAAGAGCCCAATACCCTCAAAGTAAAATGGCTGGATGCTCCTTCGCAATTCTATCGTGCCGGACAAGGATACCTTTCTTCTTTTGCAAAACACAATTGCAGGACACCAGCCGGTCATCCGGAAGGATATCTGGAGGCCTTTGCCAATATTTACAGAAATTTTGCTTTAACCTTAAACAGCCGTTTAAATGGCACAGAACCTACAGCGGAGATGCTCGACTTTCCGGGCGCTGCTGAAGGGGTAAGAGGGATGGCATTTATAGAAAACGCAGTGGCCTCTGGCCAATCAGATCAGAAATGGTTTGACTTTAAAATTTAATCGAATGACAACAATTAAAGGACCCGGAGTTTTTTTAGCACAGTTTATAGGAGAAGAAGCTCCTTTTAATTCATTGGAAGGAATTTGTGCCTGGGCAGCTGATTTAGGTTTTAAAGGCCTTCAGATTCCTACCCTCGACAGCCGCTTCATCGATCTTCAGCTGGCAGCAGAAAGTAAGACCTATGCAGACGAACTGAAAGGCAGGATCGCTGCCTACGGACTGGAGATCACGGAACTTTCTACCCATCTGCAGGGACAGCTGGTAGCGGTAAACCCGGCCTATGACCTTGCTTTTGATGCTTTTGCACCCGAACAATACAGAAATAATCCTAAAGCAAGGACGGAATGGGCTGTTCAGCAGTTAAAATATGCGGCCAAAGCATCTGGCAATCTGGGCTTGAATGCGCATGCTACTTTTAGTGGTGCACTGTTGTGGCATATGTTTCACCCATGGCCTCAAAGACCTGAAGGATTGGTAGAAGCTGGTTTCACAGAACTGGCGAAGCGCTGGATGCCTATATTAAATGAATTTGATCAATATGGAGTGGATGTATGTTACGAGATCCATCCGGGTGAGGATCTTTTTGACGGGATCACTTATGAGATGTTCCTGGAGAAAGTAAACAACCATCCCCGCGCCTGCCTGCTGTATGACCCCTCCCACTTTGTGCTTCAGCAACTGGATTATATTCAGTACATTGATTTTTATCATGAAAGGATCAAGGCTTTTCATGTTAAGGATGCAGAATTTAACCCAACTGGAAAACAAGGTGCTTTTGGTGGTTATCAAAGCTGGGCCAACCGGGCAGGACGTTACCGTTCACCTGGTGATGGGCAGGTCGACTATAAAACCATTTTCAGTAAACTGAGCCAATATGATTATAAAGGCTGGGCTGTAATGGAATGGGAATGCTGCATTAAAGATTCAAATGTAGGTGCACGGGAAGGTGCGGAGTTTATTAAAAATCACATAATCCCGGTTACCAGCCGCGCATTTGATGATTTCGCTTCTTCTGGAGGAAATGAAGATTTTAACAAAAAAATACTGGGTCTAAGTTAAAGAACTTGGTATCCATTAAAGTTTTATCAGGCAATAAAAACAACACACAATGAAACGAACACTTTTTATTTTAGGCTGTATCAGCCTTGCACTGGCTTCATGCGGAGGACATGATACATCCAAATCGACTGAGGATACCACGACAACAACCAGCAGCACTGAAACTACGGCAACTGCCCCTGCTGCTTCAGGGACAACGCTTCCTGGAGAAAAACTAGTAGCAAAAGCAGATTGTATTGGCTGCCATAACAAAACCCAGAAAGTTATCGGCCCATCTTATGTGGATATTGCGGCTAAATATCCGTCAAATGACGAGAACATTAACCATTTAGCAGATAAGATCATTAATGGTGGTAAAGGCGTTTGGGGAGAAATCCCAATGACACCTCACGCGAATCTGAGTAAAGACGATGCCAAAGAAATGGTCAAATATATCCTATCCTTAAAAAATTAGTCCCAATTCATTTCATCATGAAAGAAGAAATCCAAAACAAAGATGCAGGAAGAAGGGCCTTTATTAAATCTGCAGCGGTCGCGACCGCTGCGTTTATGATTGTGCCAAGACATGTACTTGGTGGAAAAGGCTTTCTTGCGCCAAGTGACAGGCTTTTAATCGCCGGTGTTGGTGTGGGTGGAAAAGGTGAATCTGATATTGCCAACTTCTATAATAGCGGAAAGGCCGATATTGCTTTTTTGTGCGATGTAGATACCAGGAGGGCAGCAAACTCCGTAAAGAAATTTCCGAAAGCAAAGTTCTATAAGGACTGGAGGGAAATGTATGACAAAGAACATAAGAATTTTGATGCGGTCTCTATATCGACACCAGACCACAACCATGCTATACAAACCCTTGCTGCGATGCAATTGGGTAAACATGTATATGTTCAAAAACCTTTAACGCATGATATTTACGAAGCCCGGGCATTAACTGCCGCGGCTAAGAAATACAAAGTGGTTACCCAGATGGGCAATCAGGGGGCATCAAATGATGGCCCAAGGCAAATGAGAGAATGGTATGATGCCGGACTGATTGGAGATGTACATACGGTATACGCCTGGACAGACAGGCCGGTATGGCCGCAAGGGATTGCCTGGTCTGAAAATAAAGCGGAAGTACCTGCTGAACTGGACTGGGATCTTTGGCTGGGTACAGCGCCTTATAAAGATTATGTAAATAAACTGGTGCCTTTTAACTGGAGGGGCTGGTGGGATTACGGAACCGGTGCGCTGGGCGATATGGGTTGTCATCTGTTGGAGGCACCTTTCAGTGTCCTGAACCTTAAATATGCAAGTGAGGTGCAGGCCAGTGTGGGTTCTGTCTATGTTGATGAATTTAAGAGGGGTTATTTCCCGGACAGCTGTCCGCCATCAAGCCATGTTACTTTAAAATTCCCTAAAACGGATAAAACAAAAGGAGACATTACCGTACATTGGATGGACGGCGGAATCCAGCCGGAAAGACCGGAAGAACTGGAGGCCAATGAAACCTTTGGCGACGGAGGAAACGGAACCCTGTTTATTGGAACTAAAGGAAAAATGATGAGCAGCACCTACAGTGCTAATCCAAGACTACTTCCATTAAGCAAAAATAAAGATATTAAAGTACCGGAAAAATTTGCACGCGTAAAAGGTGGTGCAGATGGCCATTATGGCCAATGGGTAGAAGCCAGTATTGCTGGTTACGGAAAACAACCGGTAAGTTCCCCTTTTGAAATAGCTGGACCACTTACGGAAGCTCTCCTCATGGCCAATCTTGCCATCAGAGGTGCCGATATCCAACGGAAAAATTCAGAAGGCAGGGCTTACTTTCCGGGCAGAAACATCAAATTGCTTTGGGACAATGCCAATATGAGAGTGACCAATTTTGACGATGTTAATCAATATGTGAAACGTGAATACCGTAAAGGCTGGTCTTTAGGGATATAATTAAAGCTGAACAAGATGAAGAAAAAGATAATATCTGCATTGCTGCTCACCACCTTCATTGGTGGTGGCTCTGCTTTTGCGCAGAAAAAAAATACAGGTTGGGTAAAACTCTTTGACGGAAAAACCACTCAGGGCTGGCATACTTATGGAAAAACGAGTGTTGGCCAGGGCTGGAAAGCGGAAAATGGTGCATTACATCTCGACCCTAAGGCAAAACAAAATGATGGCGGTGATTTGGTTACGGATAAGGAATACAGTAATTTTCACTTAAAACTGGAATGGAAAGTAGCCCCTAAAAGTAATAGCGGAATTTTGTTCTATGTGCATGAAGATCCTGCAAAATACCAGCAAACTTATAGCACGGGACCTGAAATGCAGGTATTGGACAATGAAGGTCATCCGGATGGAAAGATAACAAAACACCGGGCCGGAGATCTGTATGATCTGGTTAAAAGCAGTTCTGAGCCTGTTAAACCCGTTGGTGAGTGGAATAAAGTGGAAATCATCAGCAAACAGGGTAAACTGGAATTTATACTCAATGGCGTAAAAATTGTATCTGCTACGCTATGGGATGAGCATTGGAAACAACTGATCGCAGGAAGCAAATTTGCAACATGGCAAGGTTTTGGTACTTATAAAACCGGAAAGATTGCTTTGCAGGATCATGGTGACGAGGTTTGGTACCGCAATATTTCCATTAAAGAACTATAAATTTAAAGATCAAGACCTAACCAAATATGAATTTAACCAACCGAATTAAACTGTCCGGGATGATGTTCCTGGAATTTTTTATCTGGGGATCCTGGTTTGTAACCCTGGGTACATTTCTGGGCAGTAATTTGAATGCATCGGGCGCACAAAGCGCTTCTGTATTCTCCACACAATCCTGGGGTGCGATCATTGCTCCTTTTATTATAGGTTTAATTGCAGACCGATATTTCAATGCAGAGAAGATTCTTGGTGTGCTCCATCTTATCGGTGCTGTACTCATGTACCAAATGTACAATGCAACAGACATTTCGGTATTTTATCCCTATGTCCTTTCTTATATGATCTTGTTTATGCCTACGCTGGCACTGGTCAATTCTGTTTCCTTTAACCAGATGAAAGATCCTGAAAAGGAGTTTTCTGTGATCAGGGTATTTGGAACGCTCGGATGGATTGCAGCTGGTTTACTGATCAGTTTCATTTTTCACTGGGATACCGAAGCAGGTACTAAGGATGGATTGCTTAAAAACACTTTCCTGATGGCTGGAATTGCTTCTCTGATACTGGGTCTGTACAGCTTCACCCTACCTAAAACTCCACCTAAGGGGGCTTCAGGTGGTAAAGTGAAAATTTCAGAAATCCTGGGTTTTGATGCCTTAAAATTATTGAAGGATAAGAATTTTGCCATATTCTTTATCTCTTCTATTCTGATCTGCATCCCTCTGGCCTTTTATTATCAAAATGCTCACCCCTTTCTGTCAAATGTAGGTATGGACAATCCTACAGGAAAAATGACCATCGGACAAATTTCCGAGGTGCTTTTCCTGTTGCTGCTTCCTGTATTTTTTAGTCGTTTTGGTTTTAAAAAAACCATTTTGGTGGGCATGCTGGCCTGGGCAGTCAGATATGCCTTGTTTGCGTATGGGAATGCCAACGACCTCAGTTTCATGTTGATCATAGGTATTGCGCTGCACGGGATCTGTTATGACTTTTTCTTTGTTTCCGGACAGATCTACACCAACTCAAAAGCAGGCGACCAATATAAAAGTGCTGCGCAGGGATTAATCACCCTGGCCACTTATGGCGTTGGTATGCTCATCGGTTTTGAAGTAGCCGGGATGATCACAGATACCTATAAAGCAGCGGATGGGGCATTTGACTGGAAAATGATCTGGATCATTCCTTCAGGCATTGCAGCTGTCGTATTCTTATTGTTTGCAGTCTTCTTTAACGATAAGGACAAAATTAATGAACCAAGCGTCTAAAGATTTATTTATGAAACCGGAAAACAGCAGGAGAACTGCATTAAAAAATATAGTGGTAGGAACGGTAGCCTTAGGTGCCTCTGGTGCCTTGCAAAGCTTTGCTTCAGAAAAAGAATCTGTTTCAGATTCATTAAAAGGAAATATCAATCATGCGGTTTGCCGCTGGTGTTTTGGCGATATAGATCTGGATACCTTATGTATAGAGGCCAAGAAAATCGGCATCAAAGGAATAGACCTGGTGGGCCCCGCAGATTGGCCAACCTTAAAAAAACATGGCCTGTATTCGTCCATGTGTAATGGTGCAGAGATCAACCTGGTCGACGGGTTTAATGATCCTCAGTTCCATGACACTCTGGTTAAAAATTATTCGGAAATGATTCCTAAAGTGGCAGAAGCGGGCTATAAGAACCTGATTTGCTTTAGCGGGAGCCGTCGGGGTAAGGATGATGAAACCGGCTGGAACAATTGCGTAACAGGTTTAAAAAAAATCATTGGCCTTGCTGAAAAACACAATGTGGTTTTGGTGATGGAATTGCTGAACAGTAAAGTGGACCACAAAGACTATCAGTGTGACCATACGGAATGGGGTGTGGAACTGGCCAAAAGGTTAGGATCAGAAAACTTCAAACTACTGTACGACATCTACCATATGCAGATCGATGAAGGAAATGTGATCAGCACGATTAAAAAATATCATCCTTATATAGCACACTATCATACCGCGGGTGTTCCCGGAAGGCACGAAATCGATGAGAGCCAGGAATTATTTTATCCGGCAATTATGAGGGCCATTAAGGACACTGGTTTCAAAGACTATGTGGCCCAGGAATTTATCCCGGTACAGAAAAACAAAATAGAATCTTTAAAAACCGCCGTAAAAATTTGCGACGTCTAATCCTTGTAGATATGAACTCACGAAGAACTTTTATTAAACAAACAGGCCTCGCTGCCGCTGGTGTTTTACTCATGCCGTCCCTCGCCTTTAAACCCTCTAAAAAGAAAGTGGGTATACAGCTGTATTCTTTAAGGGATCAATTGCCTAAAGATGTTAAAGGAGTGATCCGAAAAGTGGCCGAAGCTGGTTACAAAGAAGTAGAAACTTATGGGTATTCTGTAAAAGATAAATTCTGGGGACTGGATCCAAAGGCTTTTAGAAGTCTGCTCAATGAAACCGGGTTGAAAGCACCAAGTGGTCATTACGGTATGGACAATTTTATTCAGACCGGAAATGCAGAAGAGTTAAAAACATATATTGAGGCAGCAAATATTGTTGGCGGAAGCTACATCACCGTACCATGGCTGGGAGATGAGCTCCGGAAAGATCTTGATGGGTTTAAAAATGTGGCGGCAAAGCTCAATCAGGCTGCTGAACTTTGCAAAGCATCGGGCTTGAAACTGGCCTACCACAATCATGATTTTGAATTTAAATCTCACGATGGTAAAACCGGCTATGATGTGCTGCTGAAAGAAACAGACCCTAAGCTGGTCCAGTTTGAAATGGACTTGTATTGGGTGGTCAGGTCTGGTAATGACCCGGTCAAGCTATTTGAAGAACATTCCGGACGGTTCCCTATGTGGCATGTAAAGGATATGGATAAAGCAGATCCCTCGCACAATACAGAGGTTGGAAACGGAAGTATAGATTTTAAAGAAATCTTTAAACATTCCAAGCTTGCGGGTTTAAAGCATGCCTTTCTGGAACAAGAAAACAATTACGTTCCGGATCCATTTGAGAGCATCAAAAAAAGTTATAGCTATATCAGTTCTCAATTAATGCCTTAAGAATGAAGTTTTTTCCTCATATTTGAGGCATAGAATTTATTAAATCAATTATTTAAAACCAAGAACAGATTATTCAATGAAAGTCGCAGTTGTAGGTGCCACAGGCTTAGTAGGCACTGTTATGTTAAAAGTGTTAGAAGAACGTAATTTCCCGTTAACCGAATTAATTCCGGTTGCATCAGAGAAGAGTGTAGGTAAGGAAATCACTTTTAAGGGTAAGAAGTACGCTGTGGTGAATATGGATACTGCGATTGGAATGAAACCGGATATCGCTTTATTTTCTGCTGGCGGAGATACTTCGTTAAAACACGCTCCCCGCTTTGCTGAAGCTGGAACAACCGTTATTGACAATTCTTCTGCATGGAGAATGGATCCTTCTAAAAAATTAGTGGTTCCTGAAGTGAATGCAGATACTTTATCTATAGATGATAAGATCATTGCCAATCCAAATTGTTCTACCATTCAAATGGTTGTGGCTTTAAAACCTTTACACGATAAATATAGAATTAAACGTGTGGTGGTTTCTACCTACCAAAGTGTAACCGGTACCGGTGTTAAAGCGGTAGAGCAGTTGATGAACGAACGTAAAGGTATTACTGATGGCCCAATGGCTTATGCATATCCGATCGACCTGAACGTGATCCCTCAGATTGATGTGTTCCAGGAAAATGGCTACACTAAAGAAGAGATGAAAATGATTCTGGAAACCCGTAAAATCATGGGTGACGACAGCATCCGTGTAACTGCAACAACAGTAAGGATTCCGGTAATGGGTGGTCACTCTGAGTCGGTAAACATTGAATTCGAGAATGATTTTGATGTGAACGAAGTAAGGGAATTACTTGCTAAAACGGAAGGAATTATAGTGGTAGATGATATTGCTAACCTGAAATACCCTATGCCAAAAGATGCACATGAAAAAGATGAAGTATTTGTTGGCCGTATCAGACGTGATGAATCTCTTCCGAATACTTTAAACCTATGGATCGTTGCAGATAACCTTCGTAAGGGTGCCGCAACGAATGCAGTTCAGATTGCAGAATATTTGTTAAGATCAGAACTTATTTAATTATACCTTTTTGAAATGTGATGCCGGACAGCCTGCTGTTCAGCATCACATTTTTTTTATGGATAACCTGTTCAATATGAAGTTTAAGCACTTCGCTCTCCTGATTTTTCTTCCTTTATTACCTGTTAAGGGATTTACCCAGAGTCCTGTTCAAAAGCTGGAGGCAGCTTTTCAGGAATTTACAGCTGATCCGCAAACCAGGTATGCCATAACCTCTCTTTGTGTACTGGATGCGGGAACTGGTAAAGTATTGTTTGCACGAAATGAAAATATAGGTCTGGCTACGGCTTCTACTCTAAAGACCATCACGTCTGCAACAGCTTTCAGTTTACTGGGCAAAGATTTCAGGTACCAGACCACACTGTCTTACAGCGGTAATATCAGTAATGGGGTTCTGAAAGGAGACCTGATCATTACAGGCAGTGGTGACCCTACCCTGGCTTCTTCCAGGTATCCGCAAAGCAAAGAGAACAATATTCTGAATCAATGGGTTGCTGCAGTTAAGGCTGCGGGGATCACCCGTATAGAAGGCCGCGTGATTGGCGATGATACGGCCTGGGGTACCTCTTCTACACCTGAAGGCTGGATCTGGCAGGATATTGGCAACTATTATGGGGCAGCACCCTCTGCGTTGACCTGGAGAGAGAACCAATTTGACATTCACTTAAGGGCAAACCGCTCTGAAGATCCGGCTGTATCGATACTGAATATCGTACCATCCATGCCTTATCTTAAAATTGTAAATGAGCTCAACGCCGGAGCAGAAGGCAGTGGAGATAACGCTTATGCCTATTTACCTCCTTTGTCTTCTATTGCTTATTTGAGAGGAAGCTGGGCATTGGGCATCCGAAAAACAGGGATTTCTGTGGCCCTTCCGGATCCTGCTTATGATGCTGCTTTTCGTTTACAAGACACGCTGAAACGTCTGGGCATTTCCAGCACACAGGAAGCTGTCAGCGGTCGAAAAATTCTGGCTGATAACGGAAAAATATCTGCCGTTACCGAGAAGATCAGCACCATTTCTTCCCCATCTCTAAGTGAGATGATCTATTGGTTTAATAAAAAAAGTATTAACCTTTATGGGGAAAACTTGTTAAGAACCCTTGCCTGGAAAGCAGGAAAACCTGCAACCACCAAAAACGGGGCTGCTGTTGAAACCGGCTACTGGGCCGGCAAAGGACTGGATAAAAATGCATTGAATATCATCGATGGCAGTGGGCTTTCGCCTGCAACACGGGTTACCACCAGCGCCATGGCGAGTGTATTGTTCCAGGCCCAGAAAGAAGACTGGTTTTCCGATTATTACAGGTCCCTTCCGGAAAATAATGGCATGCAGCTGAAAAGTGGGACCATCAGTGATGTATCTGCTTTTGCTGGTTATTATACTGACCCGGCGGGCAGAAAATATATTATTGTAATCAATGTCAATAATTACTCTGGCTCAGGGATCAATAAAAAATTGTTCCGGGTACTGGATGCCTTAAAATAGCCGGGACCGACATTATCATTTTTATTAATAAATTGCATCTTTTAATGCCAATCATCAATTTCATAAAATATACATCCATGAACAGATTTTTCCAGGTAGCCTGTTTTATATGCTTTTGCACACCGCTTTATAGCCAGAATATGCCAGTACCGGGCAATAATTCTTTTCCGGCAGAAATTGTAAACACAAGTATTCCACCCGAAATAGCCATTATTCCGGAGCCCGTTCTGATGACCAAAAGTTCAGGGCATTTCATTTTACCGGAAAATGTAATGGTACAAGCTATGGCCACTCCGGAAATGAAATTTGTAACAGATCATTTGCAGGAAAGAATCTCCACAGCTACAGGCAGCTTCATTTCCACCAGCAGTAACGCAGCTTCGGCCATCATTAAGCTGGTCCTGAATGAAAGAGCCAATGCACAGCTGGGGAAAGAGGGTTATCAGTTATCGGTAACACCAACACAAATTACCTTGCGTGCAAACACAGAAACAGGGCTGTTTTATGCAGTACAAACCTTATTTCAATTGTTCCCAAAAGAAATTGAATCTAAAGATCTGGCCAAAGATGTGCAATGGAAAGTGCCCTGCGTAGAAATTACAGATTATCCTAGGGTAGGCTGGAGAGGCCTTATGTTTGACGTGGCCCGTCATTTTTTCACCAAAAATGAGGTAAAGCAATATATCGATGCCATGTCAAAATATAAATACAATATTCTGCATTTGCATTTAACTGACGACGAAGGCTGGCGGCTGGAGATTAAAGGTTTGCCTAAACTGACTGAAGTTGGGGCCTGGAATGTTAAAAAAATAGGATCTTTTGGCGAATTTACGCCTCCGGCAGCAGATGAACCCAGAAACTACGGTGGCTTTTATACACAGGACGATATCAAAGAAATTATACAATATGCCAAAGAAAGATTTGTGAATATCCTGCCGGAAATAGATGTTCCGGGGCACAGTCTGGCCGTAATTGCTTCTTACCCTGAGTTGTCCTGTACGCCAGGCGCAGAGAATTATAAAGTTCGGTCTGGTGAAAGGATCATGGACTGGTCCAGGGGCGCCCCTCCAATTGCTTTGGTAGACAATACACTTTGCCCGGCCAACGAAAAGGTTTACCAGTTCCTGGATAGTGTAATTACACAGGTAGCGGCCTTATTCCCTTTTGAATACATCCATATGGGCGGTGATGAGGCACCAAAAAATTACTGGGAAAAAACGCCGGCAATTTCAGACCTGATGAAAAAAGAGGGACTGAAGAACATGCAGCAGGTTCAGGGTTATTTTGAAAAAAGAGTTCAAAAAATCGTAGAATCCAAAGGAAAGAAATTCATGGGATGGGATGAAATCATGGAAGATGACCTCTCTCCCGGCGCTGCAGTAATGAGTTGGAGAAGTGTAAATGCGGGGATTGACGCTTCGCTTAAAAAACATGAAGTCGTGATGAGCCCAACCGCCTATGCTTATCTGGACTATATGCAAAGCGATGTAATTGCTGAGCCTAAAGTTTATGCAAGCTTGCGACTGAGCAAATCTTATGAATTTGACCCTATCCCTGCCGGAGCCAATCCTCAGTATATTAAAGGCGGTCAGGCCAATTTATGGACCGAACAGGTCTACAACATCAGACAGGCAGAATACATGACCTGGCCAAGAGCATTTGCGATTGCGGAATCCGTTTGGTCTCCAAAAGAGAAGAAAAACTGGCCGGTGTTCTTCGCGAAAGTAGAACAACATTTTAAGCGTTTTGACATCGCTGAAACGAAATACGCGCCAAGTGTCTATGACCCCATATTTAAGGTCAGCAGATCAGCGGACAAGCAGTTACTAATTGATCTGAGTACTGAAGTAGATGGTTTGGACATTTATTACAGCTTTGACAACTCCTACCCGGACAGGTTTTATCCTAAATACACAGAAAAAATCACGGCCCCTAAAGATGCGACGTTACTTAGGGTCATCACTTACAGAGGAAAAGAACCTGTGGGCCGGATGTTAAATATGCCAATTGACGAATTAAACAAGAGAGTAGGAAAGAGATAAGGTTTTGAGGTATTTTATTCATATAGGCTATCATGGGCTGCGGTATGGCGGCTGGCAAAAGCAACCAGGCGTTGCGAATGTACAGGGGGTTATTGAAACCGCGCTGACCCAGATCTTAAAAACCCCCATATTTATCAATGGATGTGGCCGCACGGATGCACAGGTGCATGCCAGCCAGTTCTTTTTCCACATGGATGTGGAAAAAGAATGGGATTTTGACCTGCAGTTCCGGCTCAATAAGCTCCTGCCGCATAGCATTGCTGTATTTGATATTTTTCCGGTAGATGACCAGCGGCATGCCCGTTTTGATGCAGTGATGAGGTCTTATGATTATTTTATCCATACCTACAAAAATCCTTTTCTGCATGGGCTGAGTTCCTTTTACCTGCTTAAAGACCTGGACCTGGACAAAATGAAGCAGGCCGCAGCCTTGCTCCCTCAATACAAAGACTACCGGGCCTTTTGTACCAGCCCCGACAAATATGAACATACCATCTGTAATGTGATGTCGGCACGTTTAATGGCAGATGAAAATGCAGACCGGATCAGGTTTCAGATTTCTTCAAACCGCTTTCTGGGTAAAATGATCCGGATCATTATGGGACAATTGTTAAAAATTGGCCGTGGTGTAGTGAGCCTGGATGAATTTGAACACCATCTGATCAGCAGGGAAACACCTGAACTGATCACTCCGGCCCATCCCCAGGGGCTTTATTTGTCCCGCGTGGTTTATCCCTACCTCAATATTCCGCCCAGAACTGCCTTTTCTGCTATACTCCAGAATCAGGACGACACGCTATGGAAAACGATTTAAACTTCTTATTTTAAGCAGATTAACCTTTGATAATATCAAATTATTTATCTAACTTTAATAGAGGACTTCGCTAAAATGAAGGAAATCCATGAACGTTATTCATAAAATCGAACACTGGGGCGATATGCACAGAGCTAAATGGCTCGACATTGTCAGAATTGGACTGGGCTTATTGATCTTTTTCAAAGGGATTGCGCTGATCAGCAATAACGCTGCTTCGCAGGAATTACTTCTTCAAAATAATGTTTATGGATTTTCCGGACTGATGGCCAGCCTTGCCATCCATATCGTGGCTTTTGTCCATCTTGTTGGCGGCTTATTGATTACTATTGGTTTGGTTACCCGTTTTGCTTCCGTAATCCAGATACCCATTTTATTATGTGCCATATTTTTTGTCAATATTTCCAGAGGCTTTTCTATGCTGAATTCAGAATTGTGGCTTTCCGTGATTGTACTTCTATTACTTGTTTTATTTTGGGTGGTGGGATCAGGACCTTTTTCAACCGATGCTGCTATGAAAAAAAGAGCAAGGGTTAAAGACTAGGGATCAAGGATTCCAGAGACTCTGCTGTAAGGCTAATGCCATTAACCACCAGGGAAGCTTTCCTGTAAAAAGGATTCCTTTCTTCGAGTTTCTGTGTAATAAAATCAACAATCCCCTGTTCATCAAGATCCTTTAGCAATGGCCGCTTGGCTTTTCCGTTTTCCAGTCGTTTGGCCAAAGCTATTGGTGACATTTCGATGTAGACGGTAAGGCCGTTAAGGTTCATCCAGTCTATATTGTCGAAATAGCAAGGTGTACCTCCGCCTGTAGCTATAATTGAATTTTGCTGGTATGGAAAGGTTTTCAAAGTTTGGCTTTCGAGCTCCCTAAAGGCGGATTCTCCATGCAGAGCAAAATATTCACCCACACTTTTACCTGCTTGCTTTTCGATTTCGTGATCCAGATCTACCAGTTCATACCCCAGCCGGGCAGATAATTTTTTGGCCAGTGTGGTTTTTCCACAACCCATAAATCCTGTTAAGAATATCTTCATTTTTTATACAAGCTTAACCCTTGGATCCACCAGGGCATATAATACATCTACTAAAATATTGATCACTACAAATATAAAAGCTATAAATAATATAGAGCCCATCACTACCGGAAAATCAGACATTTCCAATGCATTCACTGTTGCCCTCCCTAGTCCGTTATATCCAAAAATATATTCTACGAAAAAGGATCCGGCCAATAAGGAGGCAAACCAGCCTGAAACAGCTGTAATAATAGGATTGAGTGCATTTCTAAGGGCATGTTTATAGATAATGGTATAGCGGGACAAACCTTTGGCCCTTGCGGTTCGGATATAGTCTTGTGAGAGCACATCCAGCATGGTACTTCTGGTGAGCTGGACAATAATGGCCAGCGGACGCAGGGCGAGTGTAAACATGGGCAGAATTAAATTCTTCCAGGTCATTACCTCTCCCTTAAAAGGATCGTAACTGTACAGACTGCCCGACATGTTTAAGCCGGTGTAATCACTTAACACAAAACCAAACAACCAGGCAATAATAATACCGGCAAAAAACGCTGGTGCAGAGATACCCAGTACGGCCAGGGCATTTGCAGTTTTATCCACCCAGGTATCTTTATAGAGTGCAGATACCACCCCAAGCAGGATACCAGCTGTGGTGGCTACAATCATGGCGGTGAGGGCAAGAATAAAAGTATTGGGTACCGTTTCTCTGAGTATAGCGGTTACATCCCGTTTTGTTTGATAAGAACGCCGCAGGTAAGGCCATTTCAGCACCAATACGCCCGCACCTATCCGAAAGAGTTTTACATAATGGTACTTTTGCTGATTTTCTGCCGTGTATTCATGAAAAGAGAATGGAGAAAGATCATTGATGTACAGCAGAAATTGTTCTGGTTTGGACTTATCCAGACCGAATTCCTTTCTTACAGCTTCCAGTGACTGAACATCAGACCGCTGCCCCATGGTCATCCGTGCGGGATCACCGGGTAAAATGTTAAACAATATGAAAACCACTACAACTACCCCTGCAATGACTGCAAGCCCGTAAAGGAGCTTTTTAAGGGCATATTGAAACATGGTTATTTACTGAAATATTGATCTGCCAGTGTATCAAATGAAGGGATGGTATTGTAATGCCACTTATTGATGACCACTCCATTTTTTAGCAGCAGAATTCCAGGATTGGCCCGTGCCATACTTTTTAAAGGCACCGCATCACCATAAAATACTTCTGTAAACAATTTCATCCTTTTGCTCAGGGCATCGGCGTCCTGTGCAGAATTGGAGGTAAGCAATACCGTTCTGATGTTATATTGCTCAGTGGCATTGAGTGCAAGTGCATTCAATTTAGCCAGCGCTTTTTCATTAACATCGTCCAGGTTATAAGCTACAATGATCAGGTTATAATAAGGGTTTTCTATCAGTTCTTTGGTGTAATTTGTTCCGGAAGCATCACTGATCACCAGATCCTTGATCTTAGGTTCATATCCTTTTTTGATCAGTTTTTTGTCTGGCTCTCCAACAATTTCCCAGGTGGTATCTTTCCAGATCTCTGTTTTCAGGTAATCTTTATCTGAAATATCTTTCTTCTCCCCTGTTTTCTTATTCTTCATGTGATACATCAGCTGATACTCATCGGGTGCAGCACCTTCAGGGATCTTCATCAGTTCCGGCAGGTTTGCCCCTATTTTGTAAGGCAGGAAATCCAGAACCGGCAGACAGCTATAAGTATAAACCGGAAAGATCAATGCGGCCAGTATGATGACCGCAGAAACAGTTTTCTGTTGTGTTGCTTTTGTTAAAACAGGTTGTATACTTTTTCTGTGTTTATAAATAAAAACAATCAGGATCAGTAAAATGATGTCTTTGCTGAAAGATTGCCATGGAGTTAAAGGAATCGCATCGCCAAAGCACCCACAGGAGGTAACTACTTTAAATGCCGCCGAAACAAAGGTAAGGAAGGTGAAAAATATAATGATGGCCAGCAAACCGGCACCTACCTTTTTCCCCCAGAAGCCGAGCAGCAGCAGGGCACCCAAAACAACCTCCAGAACACATAGAAAAATAGCAATACCAGTTGCAATACCACTTAAAAACGGAATGTGGAAAACTTCGAAGTATTCCTGGAGTTTATAACCAAATCCAAGTGGATCATTGGCCTTAATTAAACCGGAGAAAATAAACAGGATACCAACAAATATTCTTGAGAAGTTTAAAAAAATTTTGCTCATGGTTATTTAACCTCTAATTTGATCAACGCAAAAACTGCATAATTTAACATATCCTGATAATTGGCATTGATGCCCTCAGAAGCCAGGGTTTGCCCTTTATTGTCTTCTATTTGTTTAACCCTTAAGATCTTCATCAGGATAAGATCTGTCAGGGAACTGATCCGCATATCTCTCCAGGCCTCGCCATAGTCATGATTCTTGGCAAACATGAGGTCTTTGGTTGCCTGAACATACAGGTCATACAACTTTTCTACTTTGCTGAATTCCAATTCATAGGGATCCTCTTCTGTAAGTTCCAGCTGCATGAGTGCAATAACACAATAATTTACAATCCCAATATATTCTGAGGTGATATCTTCCCCTACCTTCGAAATTTTCTTCTCTTCCAGAGTTCGGATGCGCTGGGCTTTGATAAAGATCTGGTCTGTAATAGATGCCGGCCTTAGGATGCGCCAGGCTGTCCCGTAATCTTTTGTTTTTTTTAAAAAAAGCGATTTACAAACCGCAATTACTGAATCGTATTCCTGTGAAGTGTTTGCTGCCAAAACAATTAAAATATTTAGTTTAAAGCTGTTTAATACTGTATTTTTGTATCAAACAATGGCTAAAGATACATTTTTAAACCGAAAGCACACATTAAACCTGCAAGGTCAACTGCTAGATCTGACCAGTCCTTGTGTGATGGGAATATTGAATATTACTCCGGATTCCTTTTACGGGGAAAGCAGAAATTTCAGCATAGATGATGCCTTACTCAGGGTGGAAAAATACCTTCAGGAAGGCGCTTCTTTTATTGACATCGGTGGATATTCCTCCAGACCGGGCGCCAAAGATGTCAGTACACAGGAAGAGGTAGACCGGGTAGTACCCGTAGTTGAAGCCATTTGCAAACAATTTCCCCAGGCATTTTTATCCATAGATACTTTTCGTGCAGAAGTGGCAAAAAAAAGTATTGAAGCCGGCGCCCATATCATTAATGATATTTCGGCAGGTGAACTGGATCCTGACATGTTTGGTACAGTGGCGACGTTAAATGTGCCATATATCCTGATGCACATGAAAGGTACACCACAAAATATGCAGTTATCCCCAAGTTATCAACATGTAACCCTCGAGGTTGTGGATTACTTTGTGGATAAGGTGGAAAAGTTAAGAAAACTGGGGGTAAAAGACCTGATCCTGGACCCGGGTTTTGGTTTTGCCAAAAGTCCGAAGCACAATTATCAGCTGCTCCGGGAAATGGAAGATCTTCATCTTTTTGGATTACCGCTTCTGGTTGGCTTCTCCAGGAAATCTATGATTTATAAGGCACTGGATACCACTCCTGCAGAGGCGCTGAACGGAACCACAGTACTTCATACCCTCTCCTTGCTTAAAGGTGCAAAGATACTTCGTGCGCACGATGTACGTGAGGCCCGGGAATGCATTATCCTTATTGAAAAAATGCAACAGGCCTGATGCTTGTTTAAAAATTCACTAACTTGTCAAACAATGAAAGGTTTTGACTTCGATTTTTTAAAAATAACCCCTACAGATGTTATCGACATCATTTTTGTCGCGCTGCTGATTTATTATGTCTATAGTCTGATCAAAAATACGCTTGCGGTGAACTTGCTGCTGGGGATGCTGATCATTTTGTTGCTGTATTATGTAGTGGATGCACTTCACATGAGACTGCTTTCGACCATCATCAACAAATTCATGAGTGTCGGGATCATTGCATTGATTGTGATCTTCCAGCCGGAGATCAGGCGGTTTTTATTGCTGATTGGGAAGAACACTTTTCTGCAGAAGAATAAAGCCTGGTGGGGTTATCTTTTTGGCAATAAAGAGATTGAAAGAGATAACCTGGCACGAATTAAACCGATTATTGATGCTTGTAAGAGCATGAAGAAGTCGAGGACCGGCGCATTAATTGTATTTGTGAAGTTCTATGACGACCAGCTTTTTGCCAACAGCTGTGAAATTATAGATTCTAAGATTTCCAAACGTTTACTGGAAAGTATATTCCAAAAGAATAGCCCGCTTCATGACGGCGCAGTAGTGATTGCCGAAAATAAAATAAAGAGTGCCAGTTGCATCCTTCCTTTAACAGATAATGATAACCTCCCTCCTCAGTTTGGTTTGCGCCACAGGGCGGGGATTGGTATTTCGGAAAACACGGATGCTGTAGCGGTTATTGTTTCTGAAGAAACTGGTGAGATTGCCTACGCAAAACAAGGGCGGGTAAGAATGAATGTTTCCTTTGGAGAACTGGAAAAACTGCTGAACAAGGATTTTTAGCTACTTATACTGTCTGAAATCTTTATTATATTGGTATAACCAAATCAAAATCTAATGAAGATCTTAAAAGGAATTCTATTCACAGTGCTGGGCCTGGTGGTTCTGGCACTTATTGTTGCCATCTTTGTAAAAAAAGAGTATACCGTAGAACGGGATATCGTAATTAACAAACCACGGCAGCAAGTTTACGACTACATCAAGTACCTGAAAAACCAAAACAACTTTAGTAAGTGGGCAAAAATGGACCCCGCAATGAAAACAGAGTTCCGGGGAACAGACGGGACTGTAGGCTTTGTCTCTGCCTGGGACAGTAATCAAAAAGATGTTGGAAAAGGTGAACAGGAGATTAAAGGCCTGCAGGATGGGAAAAGACTGGATACAGAAATCCGCTTCATTAAACCCTTTGAGTCTACGTGCTCTGCCTATATGACCACAGAAGATGCAAGTACAAATGCGACTAAAGTAACCTGGGTATTTAATGGAAAAATGAATTACCCAATGAATTTGATGTCGCTTTGCATGAACATGGATAAAATGATTGGGGGCGATCTTCAGATTGGCTTAAACAATCTGAAAGGGATATTGGAGCAATAAAAAAAGGACTAACTGATCAAGTTAGTCCTTATATTTTTAAAGGATTTTTCTAGCAGTATTGCTCGAAAGCACCGATCAGGCTGTCTGCAATCATTTGAGCAGGACGACCTTCAATTTGATGACGTTCGATCATATGCACCAGTTTACCATCTTTGAATAATGCCATTGATGGCGAAGACGGCGGAAAAGGCATCATATATCCTCTTGCTCTGTCTACTGCTTCTTTTTCCATTCCTGCGAATACGGTAACCAGTTTATCCGGGTGTTTTTCATTGGCTGCTGCAATTCTTGCAGCAGGGCGCGCATTGGCGGCTGCACAACCGCATACAGAGTTTACAACGACAAATACAGTTCCTTCAGTTTTGATGGCGCTGTCAACTTCTTCTGCGTTTTTTAACTCTTCAAAACCAACTTTGGTCAGCTCTGCACGCATCGGTTCAACTAAATATTCAGGATACATATCTTTATGTTTTTTGGTTATTTTAAATCTTAACTGATACAAAGGTACGGCACTGCTTTATAGCATCAAAGTTCTGGCCTTAAAGCGCCTCAGTTTTTACCTTCAAATTACTTTGGTACAAGACATTTTAAATCGGGCAGATTTCTCTTATCCGAGCTTGCTTTTTAGTATTTCTATCTTTTCCCGCTCGCTCTCCAGTAACAGCTCACAGAGTTTTTTACAACTTTCCAGCATTTCCATATAGTTGTATCGTGAATGGAATTGCTGTGGATCTCCGTCAGAAATCAATTCTCTTTTTCGGTTTTTATCTTTAAAAGTGCACACATAGGCAAATGCCGCCTCTTCGTCAAAATCTTTGATGGCATTTTCGGGTATATTGAGTGCGGCCGCGATCAGAGCGAGTGCGACAGGGTCGAGTTTTTCTTTTGCTTCCAGCAGGGAAATCCTTTTTTGACTCCATTCTGCGCCAAGCTGTATGGCCAAAGCTTCCTGCTTCCACCCAAAGAGCAAACGCAGGCGTTTCAAATTTTTTCCTTGATGATTTTCTGTGTGTTTTGGGATTAGGTTCATATTCAGATCTGTAAAGGTTAATAAGTACAGAAAAATATTCGAACCTTGAAGATAGTCAATTCTAAGATATCCTCAAATCGTTCTAAAATAGAACTTTTCGGGATAGGATAGAATGATTTAATTCGGGTACTTTGAAATAATTAACGCGCAGTATTGTGCTTCCCTGGCAATAACTTTACTGTGCATAGTGGTATTCGAAACATAATCAATATCTTATGCATACTAAAAAAGAAGTTAGGCAAAGCTTAACGTACCATTTAACGGCTGAGGAAATCAGCAATCCCTACTTACTGATTGCACAATTTTTTGACATCAGCGATCTTTCAGACCATCTTGAGTTTTTGGACGAGTGGAAGAAGCATGTCCTTACTGATCAGCTTTACACTGTGGAAAATTGTCCTGCAAACCTATTGCATGAACACCGGCACATTCTTAAGCTTCTGGAGGCTGCCTGGCTGCTTCGAAAAACAGGGAAGATTAGTCCTTTGATCTATCCGGAGCTTAAGGAATGCTTATTGGAAAAGCAGAAAGAAGAGCTTGCTGGCTGTTCCTGCCTCCTGAACGAGGAGGAACTCCTTAACCCTTACCTCGTTTTCCGCTTACTTTTTCAAACTGCTGGCCTGGAATCTTACCGCGAAGAGTTAAGAGATTGGCTGGAGGAGAGCTTTAGTAAGGAAGGGTCGTCCATTAGTTACAAGGAACTGGCTACAACCTACAAATCTTTGCAGAAGCTTTATCAGGCCGCCTGGTTGATTTACAGCAAGGAGCTGCAAAGAGATCTTTTGTAAGGAGCCATCCTTCATTTATTTCTTCTTCAGGCAAAATCTGAGTGATTTCTTCAAAGAACTTGCCTGTCCAGCAGCGACTGGCAGGTTCTTTTGTTTTATCACCTCATAGTCACACCATCAGCATCTTTTGATTTTGGCCAAACTATTGTGTAATTTTGTACCTGAAAAACAGGCAGTTTCGTTAAAGGAGGATAAATATTGGGTAACCCTGCACCAACAACAACGTAACTACCTACAAAACAAAAACTTAAAATATTATAATATGTCATCAGTAGAGACAACTTACGTTCCTTACAAAGTTAAGGACATTTCACTGGCAGAATGGGGCCGCAAAGAAATTGAACTTGCAGAGGCAGAAATGCCAGGTTTAATGTCATTGCGTGCAGAATTTGGCCCATCTAAACCTTTAAAAGGTGCCCGCATAGCAGGTTGCCTTCACATGACAATCCAAACTGCAGTTCTAATTGAAACGCTGGTAGAATTAGGTGCTGACGTAACCTGGTCTTCCTGCAATATTTTCTCTACCCAGGACCACGCTGCTGCTGCAATTGCCGCTGCCGGCATCCAGGTTTATGCATGGAAAGGTTTAAACGAAGTAGATTTTGACTGGTGTATTGAACAAACTTTGCATTTCGGACCAGAGCGCCAGCCGTTAAATATGATTTTAGATGACGGTGGTGACTTAACCAATATGGTATTTGATAAATACCCTGAACTGATTGCCGGTATCAAAGGCCTTTCTGAAGAAACGACTACCGGAGTTCACCGTTTATATGAGCGCATGAAAAACGGAACATTGCATTTGCCTGCAATTAATGTGAATGACTCTGTAACCAAATCTAAATTTGACAATAAATACGGCTGTCGTGAATCTCTTGTAGATGCGATCCGCAGAGCTACAGATGTTATGATGGCTGGTAAAGTGGCTGTTGTTGCTGGTTACGGTGATGTGGGTAAAGGTTCTGCAGAATCTTTAAGCTCTCAGGGTGTTCGTGTTATTGTTTCAGAAATTGATCCGATCTGTGCCCTTCAGGCTGCGATGGAAGGATATGAAGTAAAGAAATTTGCGACCGCGGTTAAAGAAGCAGATATCGTTGTAACCACTACAGGTAACTGCGACATCGTTCGTGCAGAGCACTTCAAAGTGATGAAAGACAAAACCATCGTTTGTAACATCGGTCACTTTGACAATGAAATTGATGTAGCCTGGTTAAATAAAAACTATGGTGATACTAAAGTAGAGATCAAACCTCAGGTAGATAAATATACTATTGACGGTAAAGATATTATTTTGCTTGCTGAAGGTCGTTTAGTGAATTTAGGATGTGCTACAGGACACCCAAGTTTCGTGATGTCCAACTCTTTCACCAACCAGACTTTAGCTCAGCTGGAACTTTGGACCAATACAGATCAGTATGAAAACAAAGTTTACGTTCTTCCTAAACACCTGGATGAAAAAGTAGCTCGTTTACACCTGGCTAAAATTGGTGTAGAACTTGATGTTTTAGATCAGCATCAGGCAGATTATATCGGTGTTCCTGTTGAAGGTCCTTTCAAACCGGATACTTACAGATACTAAGTATACAAAAAGGAGCTGCAGATGCAGCTCCTTTTTTATTTTCCTCCAAATTCATCCTCCAGACTTTCCCGGAGATCATACATCATCCATTGTTTGTCCTTTACTGACTTCTGTTCGCTTTGCAGGAGTTTAATGAAATCGTTAACACCCACCGGCTCATTTCCGTTTCCGTGGATCAGAACAATACTTCCGGAGTTGGCCGTTTGACCTTTGGCCAGCCAGGCATCACTTCCTACAGGAATTAATCCATAGGACAGCACCTTGCTGATCAATTTAGGATCAGAAACCAGCCCTGGAAAACGAAAAAATACAGAAGGCATGATGCCATGCTGCAGCATCGCCAGTTCAGTACCCATCACCTCAAAGTTCATATCAGTACCAGGCTCCAGTAAGAAATTAACTTTTAAAGGCGCGGTTGGGCTAACCCGATGATTGTAGGAATGATTTACCCAGGTGATGGAAATATCTCCTGATTTCACCAGATTTTTCAGCCAGTCAAGATCATCATTGTGGGTCAGCATCCACCTTCCCGTAATCGAAAGAGCCAGGGGTACCGGCTTTTCAGTTCTCTGAAACACCTTCATCAGAGAAGTAAATATAATCCGGTCCAGAGGTTTATGCGATGGGCAAAGATCAATGGTTAAAGTAATTCCTTTTTCTTTAGGAAAACCATGAATAATTCCTGCATCCTGTAAAGGAGTTTCCTTCACCTGTGCAGCTTCCATTGCTTTTACATATGGCGTTTCCTTAAAAGTATCCATGGCTTGAGCCCAGGTCAGAGGCTTTACCGCTTCAGGACCAGCAGGCAATATCCTGGTCTCCAGCTCCTGAGGATCGGTAACCAGGTATTGTGTTCTTCCCCCCTGCTCAAATTTCCTCAGCACCAGCAAATCTTTATTCTGGTCGCGAAGCAACCCATAGAATCGCTTGTAATTTTTGATGCCTTGCTGCCCGAGGCAAGAAATTACAAAGAGCATACAAAAAACACAGCCTAAAAAAGTGGTTAAGAAAAATGGATATCTCTTCATTTAATGATTAAGTTTATCTTTGTATATGGCAAAACTATCTGTAAATATCAATAAAATAGCCACCCTTCGCAACAGTCGCGGTGGTAATAACCCGGATCTGATTAAAGTAGCGTTGGATTGTGAACGTTTTGGGGCGGAAGGGATCACGGTGCACCCCAGACCAGATGAAAGACATATTCGTTATCAGGATGTTTTTGACCTGAAAGCTGTGATAGCGACAGAATTTAATATTGAAGGAAACTGCAGGGAACAAAAATTTATTGATCTGGTGCTGGCGAATAAACCCGCACAAGTTACCCTGGTGCCTGACGCCGAAGGTCAGATCACTTCCAATCATGGATGGGATACCATAAAACATCAGGCCTACTTGCAGGAAATGGTCGGCCTCTTTAAAAAAGAAGGCATCCGGGTCTCTATATTTGTTGACCCTGTTCCGGACATGGTGGAAGCTGCAGCCGAAACGGGTACTGACCGGATAGAATTGTATACTGAAGCTTATGCCAGGGAGTATCATGAAGATAAGGCTAGGGCAGTTGCGCCCTATGTTGCAGCAGCAGAAAGAGCAGCAGCACTCGGTTTGGGCATCAATGCCGGCCATGACCTGGATCTGCACAATTTAAAATATTTTTCACAGCAGGTTCCGGCTTTGCTGGAAGTAAGCATCGGCCATGCCCTGATCAGTGATGCTTTATACCTGGGTTTGGAAAATACCATCCAAATGTACTTGAGACAATTAAAAGATTAAACTAAATTCCTATGAAAACGCTATCTGCATTTTTCTTTGCTTCGGCATTCCTCTTCCTGATCTCCGGTTGTAAAAAAGGCGGAAGTATAGATGAGGGCACCGCCGCAGGAGTCATCTCCAATTACCTTCAGACCAATCCGGAATATGAGGATATAAAACTAGATATAGGTGAGGTAAAATTCAAAGGCAGGAAAGATGCAGTAGCGCTCGGTCGATATAAAGGACTGGAAGAAAAAGGTTTGATTGTACTGAAACTTGATCAGCAGAAAAAGAGATTTTTATCTAAGGACAGCTTATACATTTATATCGTCTCATTAACAGACAAATCCAAACCATATGTGCTCAGACAGGACGCGAACAAAGCTACAATACGAGCGCTGGACTATGTTCTGGATGATGAAAAACCAGTAAAACTGATTAAAGGGGATGCGAGAGTTGCCAGGGTAACTGTCACCCTTAAAAAGAAAGCCAACGATTTTGCTGTCTTTTTAAGCGCTAAAGGTTCCCCTGCGAACTTCGTGACCAAAACCTATAAGTTAAAGTTTAGAAAAGAAGAAGGCTGGGTCTTGGTTGGCGAATCGTAAAATATACATTTATAATCGTTTTGGGCAACCAGGGCTAAGGGTATTTTTATTACCTTTGCGCAACTTTTTATTCAAAGATTCATGAGCTTAAATATTCATTACAAAGAAGACTTTAAAGATCGTCACATTGCACCCAATACAGAAGATACCAAAGCGATGCTTCATACGCTTGGATTGGGTTCTATTGACGAATTAATAGAACAAACTGTTCCTCAGAAAATCAGGTTAAAACAACCTTTGAATTTACCAAAGGCAAAATCTGAAAAGGATTATCTGAGCAGTCTAAAACAAACAGCTTCTTTAAACAAAGTTTTTAAATCCTACATCGGACAGGGATATTACAACACAACCACACCTGGGGTTATCTTACGTAATGTAATGGAAAACCCGGGATGGTATACGCAATATACCCCCTATCAGGCAGAAATTGCGCAAGGCCGCCTTCAGGCTTTACTGAATTTCCAGACCATGGTGATTGACCTGACCGGAATGGAAATTGCAAATGCTTCTTTACTGGATGAAGGAACAGCTGCTGCTGAGGCGATGTTCATGCAATACAGTCTTCGTAAAAACCAGCAAGCTAAAAAGTTCTTCGTATCTGAATTACTTTTCCCTCAAACCATCGATATCCTGGTTACACGTGCCAATCCTTTTGGTATAGAACTGGTGGTGGGAAACCATGAGGAAATTGATTTAAATGAAGAGTTCTTTGGTGCCATTGTTCAATATCCTGCCGGAAACGGACAAGTTTTTGACTATACTGGTTTTGCCAAAACAGCTCATGAAAAAAATGTAAAGATTACAGTTGTTGCCGACCTTTTAAGTTTAACGCTGTTAACACCTCCGGGAGAATGGGGTGCTGATGTTGTCGTTGGAACAACCCAACGCTTCGGTGTACCAATGGGCTTTGGTGGACCTCACGCTGCTTTCTTTGCAACAAAAGATGAATATAAAAGATCAATCCCAGGTCGTATCATCGGTGTAACTATAGACAGCAATAATAATTATGCATTGCGTATGGCATTGCAAACAAGAGAACAACATATCCGCAGGGATAAAGCGACCTCCAATATTTGTACCGCGCAAGCATTACTGGCTATTATGGCTGGCTTTTATGCCGTTTACCATGGCCCTAAAGGCTTAAAACTAATTGCTGAACGCACTCATGGTTTAGCGGTTACTTTGGCTAAATCTTTAGAGAAGATTGGTTATAAGCAGCTGAACAGTGCTTACTTTGATACCATTCAGCTTGATCTGGGAGACCTGGCGGATTCTATTCACAGAGAATGCATAGACAACGAGATCAATTTGAATTATAAAGGGGGTATTGTAACCATTGCTTTAGATGAAACGACTTCTGCCGAAGATATCCAGTTATTGAATAAAATCTTTTCTAAGGTAAAAGGAATTCCTGCTGATCAGGCTGAATTGACAGAGGGCAATGTGGAAACTGTAATTCCTTCAGCATTACAGCGCAGTTCATCTTATCTCACCCACCCTGTTTTCAACAAGCATCACTCTGAACACGAGATGCTTCGTTATATCAAGTCTTTGGAAACCAAAGATCTTTCTCTTTGCCATTCTATGATTGCTTTGGGTTCATGTACAATGAAACTGAATGCAACCACAGAAATGATCCCGGTAACCTGGCCTGAATTTGGACAAATTCATCCTTTTGCGCCAGCCGATCAGGTGGCTGGATATTATGCTGTTTTCAATGAGCTTGATAAATGGTTAAGTGAAATCACTGGCTTTGCAGCAATGAGCTTACAGCCAAATGCTGGTGCACAAGGCGAATATGCGGGTTTAATGGTGATCAGAGCTTATCATCAGGACCGTGGAGATCACCAGAGAAATATCGCATTAATTCCTGCTTCTGCACATGGAACCAATCCTGCTTCTGCCGCAATGGCCGGTATGAAGATCATTATTGTGAAATCTCTTGAGAATGGAAACATTGATGTAGAGGATCTGAAAGCCAAAGCTGAAGAAAATAAAGATAATCTTTCCTGCCTGATGGTTACCTACCCTTCTACACATGGTGTTTTTGAGGAAAGTATTATCGATATCTGTAACATCATACATGAGAATGGCGGTCAGGTTTATATGGATGGCGCCAATATGAATGCTCAAGTTGGACTGACCAGCCCTGGTACTATAGGTGCTGATGTTTGCCACCTGAATCTACATAAGACTTTCTGTATTCCTCACGGCGGTGGTGGCCCTGGTATGGGACCAATTGGCGTAGCCAAGCACCTGGTTCCTTACTTACCTGGTCATGCTGTTGTAGATATCGACAAGGGCAAATCTATCCATGCAGTATCTTCTGCTCCATGGGGTTCTGCTTCTATTCTGGTGATCTCACATGCCTATATTGCCATGATGGGTGGCGAAGGATTAAAGAATGCTACACAGTATGCAATTCTGAATGCAAACTACATGAAAGCGCGCCTGGAGCAACACTATCCGGTTTTATATACAGGTACTAACGGTCGTTGTGCACATGAGATGATCCTGGACTGCAGATCTTTCAAAAACTTTGGTATTGAGGTAGTCGATATTGCCAAACGACTAATGGATTATGGTTTCCATGCACCAACAGTATCTTTCCCGGTTGCAGGAACCTTAATGGTAGAACCTACCGAGAGTGAGCCTAAACACGAGTTAGATAGATTCTGCGATGCCTTGATCGCCATTAGAGCAGAAATTACGGCTATTGAAAACGGCAACAGTGATAAAACTGATAATGCATTAAAGAATGCACCACACACTGCAGCTGTTGTTACAGGCGATGACTGGTCGCACAGTTACAGCAGAAAAACTGCAGCGTTCCCTTTGCCATATGTCGCTGAATACAAATTCTGGCCATCCGTTGGAAGGGTAAACGACTCTTTTGGAGATCGTTCCCTGGTCTGCGCTTGTCCTCCGATTGAAAGCTATATGGAAGAAACGCTAGTCTAAATGCATCAAAATAAAAAAAGGCCATTTAAGTTTAAATGGCCTTTTTTTATTTTTTAACAATTCAATCTATTTTATATCTTTATGCTATGGCTCTCTTTACTAAATCAAGATGGATTCTAAAATTAATTTACTTGTTATTGACGATGATGACATCAATATTTTCATCATAAAAAAAATTGTAGAGAAGACTGGATTTGCCGTGAACATGGTATCCAAATCAAATGGCCAACTGGCCATTGACTATCTTGTACAAGTCCTTAAGGATGATGAACCTTTTCCTCAGCTCATGCTGATTGATATTAATATGCCCGTTTTGAATGGATGGGAATTTATCGAGGCTTATGAAAGAATGGATGTCAATAAAAGATCTGACCTCTATATGCTTTCCTCATCCGTATATGAAAACGACATAGAAAAAGCCAAAACCTATAAGATTGTGAAGGGTTTTATTTCAAAACCCCTGTCTATTGATCGCTTAATAGAGCTTCTAAAAGCTATTAATGAATAAACCTCAACTCTAAACAATATTAAAAACGCCATCCTGATAAGTTACATGCCCTGTAGCCTTAGTCTTTGCATGGTAAAACAGGCAATTCCAATTTTCCAAAGCAGCCTTTTTTCCATACTCTTCCCTAAGTTCCATTGCTTTCCGTCCGTCAAAGTCATATTTAGCAATAAACCTTCTTAACAACTCTTCCGGTTCAGGTAAAACGTCTCCACCGAAGAAGACCCGATCAGTACCGTCATCCAAAAGAAATGTCTGGTGAAAAGGGGTATGTGCACCAGTCAGTTCATAACTGATTCCTTCCGCGAACTGACCGCTGCCTTCTACAAAATGCAATTGCGCGTTCCTCTGTAAAAAGTCAAAAATCTCTGTTTTATAAGAAGATGAAGTATTGGTAAATGCACTTTCCCATTCTCCTCTCTGAATGACATACGTGGCGTTTGGAAAACTAAGCTCCGTTTTTCCGTTGTATTCGTGAATCATGCCGCCGGAATGATCAAAATGCAGGTGGGACATCAATACGTAGTCCACTTCATCAGGATCAAAACCCGCCTTCCGGATATTTTCGTGCAAAATCAATTCTCCTGACTCATTGCTATATCCCAGACCGGTATCGAACAGCAGCAATAAATCATTCATTTTTACCAAAAAAGGCTGAACATGGATAAACAGGGATGCAGGCCGATCTTTAGGGCTGTGAATTTCCGGGTTAAAGGGAATAAATTTTTTGCTGGCATCTACGGAGTAAGAACCTTCGTATAAAGTGAAAACTTGCAAGGGCATAGGTATTAGTAAGACGAAGAAATTAATGATATCTTTACGAATCGATACAAAGATAGGGAACCTGTATGAATTTACCACTAATAAAACCATAAGGCATATCCATTTAAACGCTCTAATGAAAGAACAACAGCTTAATGATCAATAAAGAACAATAAAGGCTTAATGGAAAAGAGATGGGTGCAAGCTGCACAGAATGATCAAGAAATAACCGAATCGCTTGCACAGCAATTAAATATAGATAATAGTTTAGCCCGGATCCTTGTACAAAGAGGAATCAGTTCTTTTGATGAAGCCCGGACCTATTTCAGGCCACAGCTAGGCGACTTGCATGATCCTTTTTTGATAAAAGACATGGAGAAGGCAATTGCACGTATTGATCATGCCCTGGTGTCAGGCGAAAGCATTATGATCTATGGTGATTATGATGTGGATGGTACTACATCTGTGGCTCTGGCATACAGCTTTTTCAGTCAATTTACAGATCGGATTACGTATTATATACCCGATAGACACAAAGAAGGCTATGGTGTCTCTACTGCAGGAATAGACTATGCCAGTGCCAATAATTTCAGCCTGATCATTGCCTTGGATTGTGGGATCAAATCAAATGATAAAGTAAGTTATGCAAAGAAATCAGGGATAGATTTTATTATATGTGACCACCATTTACCGGGTGAAGAATTGCCTGAAGCAGTTGCTGTGCTTGACCCTAAACGTTCGGACTGTACTTACCCATTTAAAGAACTTGCCGGATGCGGAATTGGATTTAAACTGGCGCAGGCGTATGCACTGACGCATGGTCTTCCTAAAGATAGCTATGAACAGTATATGGATCTGGTTATGGTCAGTATTGCCGCAGACATTGTACCTGTAACCGGAGAGAACCGGATTCTTGCTCACCACGGCCTGATTAAACTCAATACCAGGCCCTGCCTTGGTCTGAAAGCATTGATGCAAAGTACCGGGCGGGATAAAGATTTTACACTAACAGACATTGTCTTTTCGATCGCTCCAAGAATCAACGCAGCCGGCAGAATGGACCATGCAAATGAGGCTGTTAAAATGTTGTTGTGTAGCGAAGATGACCTTGCCCGTGAGCAAAGCCTGTTTATCAACCTGCAAAATTCCGAGCGCAAAACTTCCGATCAAAATACAACTGCCGAAGCGCTGGCCATTATTGAAGACTGTGAAATACAGATCAACCGGAAAACCACAGTGGTTTATAATCAAAACTGGAATAAAGGGGTAATTGGTATTGTAGCATCCAGACTAACGGAAAAATACTATCGGCCAACAGTTGTACTGACAGAATCAAATGGTCTGCTCACAGGTTCTGCGCGTTCTGTTGCAGGCTTTGATCTATACGAAGCCCTTTCCGGCTGTGCAGATCTGCTGGTACAATTTGGCGGACATAAATTTGCTGCGGGCCTGACCATGAAACCTGAAAATATAGATCACTTTTCAGATCGGTTTGAACGCGTGGTGGCTGAAAGCATAACAGAAGATCTGCTTTGTCCGGAACTGACCATCGATGCCGAGATCGACTTTTCACAAATTGACGGAAAATTCCAACGAATCATTGCCCAAATGGCTCCTTTTGGCCCCGACAATCCCACCCCGGTTTTCGTAACCCATAATGTGTTTTGCGCGGGAAATCCATATATTGTTGGATCAAAACATTTAAAGCTAAATGTAAAACAACAAAATTCAGTTACTTTTGACAGTATTGGCTTTGGACTTGCAGAGTTGCAGAATGAGATACAGCCTAACCGGCCTTTTTCTATTTGCTATACTATAGAAGAAAATGTATGGAAAGAACAAAAACGTTTGCAATTAAACCTCAAAGCCATCAAATTTGAACAGTGATATCAGCCCTCTTAAGAGCTATTGAAAAACATTAATATACTTAAATGATATTAAGAGCAGAAAATTTAATCAAAAAATATAAACAGCGTACGGTTGTTAATGACGTTTCCTTTAATGTAAGTCAGGGAGAGATTGTCGGCTTATTGGGACCAAACGGAGCTGGAAAAACAACCTCATTTTATATGATTGTTGGATTGATCAAACCAAATGAAGGAACCATTTATCTGGACGACCAGGACATCACCAGTGATCCGATGTATAAAAGGGCCCAAAAAGGGATTGGTTATCTTGCTCAGGAAGCCTCTGTATTCAGGAAATTGACCGTTGAAGACAATATCATGTCCATTCTGGAGATGACGAAAATGAAAAAGGAAGAAAGGCACGAAAAACTGGAAGAACTGATCAATGAGTTCAGCTTGCACAAAGTTCGTAAAAACAGAGGTGACCTTTTATCCGGAGGTGAAAGAAGAAGAACAGAGATTGCCCGTGCTCTGGCCGCAAGCCCTAATTTTATTTTATTGGATGAGCCTTTTGCCGGTGTAGACCCAATTGCAGTTGAAGAAATCCAGACCATCGTAGCCAAGCTTAAAAATAAAAATATTGGTATCCTGATTACGGACCATAATGTACAGGAAACACTTTCTATTACAGACCGGGCTTATCTTCTTTTTGAAGGAAAGATTCTTGAATCCGGAACACCAGAGGTACTTGCTGCAAATGAAATGGTAAGAAAAGTATATTTGGGGTCTAATTTTGTACTGCGCAGCAAAAATTTATAATTCATATAGAGGAACATGGCAATTGTAAATTCAATTTTTACCTGGTATATGAAGAAAAGAGTCCATCAAATTGAACTCTTTATAAAATATCCTCTCGACGTACAGGACGAATGGTTTCATACCTTGATTTCCAGTGCCGAGAACACCGAATGGGGAAAAAAATACGATTATAGAACTATAGAGACCCAGGAACAGTTTAAAGAAAGAGTTCCCTTACAAAACTACGATACCTTAAAACCTTATATTGAAAGAATGCTGAAAGGTGAACAGAACATCCTGTGGCCTTCAGAGATTAAATGGTTTGCAAAGTCTTCTGGTACGACAAGTGACAGGAGCAAATTTATACCAGTGTCAGAAGAGTCTCTTCAGGAATGTCATTTTAAAGGTGGAAAGGACATGTTGTCTATCTTCTGCAACAACAGGCCTGGCAATCAGATCTTAACAGGAAAAGGACTCGTTTTAGGCGGAAGTCATCAGATCAACCAGCTCAATGAAGACTCCTTTTATGGTGATCTCTCTGCGGTACTAATCAAGAATTTACCGATGTGGGCGGAATATTACCGGACACCGGCCATTTCTATTGCATTAATGGATGATTACGAACAAAAAATGGAGAAAATGGCTGAGGCCACTATCCGTGAAAATGTGACCAATATTTCTGGTGTTCCCACCTGGACCATTGTACTTGCAAAAAAGGTTCTGGAAATGACGGGTAAGAAAAATTTGCTGGAGGTCTGGCCAAATCTTGAACTCTATTTTCATGGAGCAGTAAACTTCAAACCCTACAAAGAACAGTTTAGAGAGTTGATTCCATGTGATGAAATGTATTATCTGGAAACCTATAATGCCTCAGAAGGATTCTTTGGTATCCAGGACCAGGTCAATTCAGAGGAACTTCTGCTTATGCTGGATTATGGTATCTATTACGAATTTCTTCCGCTGGAACACCTGGAGCAGGAGCATCCAGCAACCCTATCTCTTGATGAAGTAGAATTACATAAAAATTACGCCATCATTATCTCTACAAACGGAGGTTTATGGCGATATATGATTGGCGATACGGTGCAATTTACTTCATTGCACCCCTTCCGCATTAAAATCACCGGAAGGACCAAACATTTTATCAATGCATTTGGTGAAGAAGTGATCATTGATAATGCAGAGCAAGCCATAAGCAAGGCCAGCAAAATGACTGGCGCTGTGTTTACAGATTATACGGCCTGTCCTATCTATTTTAAAGGAACAAAGGCGGGCGGACACGAATGGATCATAGAATTTGATCAACAGCCCGATGATTTCGAAAAATTTGTTGATATCCTGGACCAGACCTTAAGAGAAATTAATTCAGACTATGATGCCAAACGCTTTAATGATATGGCGCTTTGCCGTCCTAAAGTACATAACGCACCAAAAGGTACATTTTACGAATGGCTGAAATCTAAAGGGAAACTAGGCGGTCAGCACAAAGTTCCACGTTTGGCCAATGACAGAAAATATGTAGAGGAAATTCTTAAATATATTTAAAACAAAAAAGCCGGTACTCAATGAGCACCGGCTTTTTTATAACCTCCAGCCAGTACCTGGCCTATCTTTTCAGCAACTTCCTTAATATCAAATGGCTTGGCAATATAATCATCTGCCCCAGCCTGAATACTCATTTGCTTACTGCGTGCATTTGCAGACATCATAATTACTGGAATATCTTTTGTAATTTCCTTTTGTTTAAGGTCTTTACATATATCTATTCCATTCGCATCGGGTAACATCACATCAAGAATAAACAAGTCTGGGAGCTGTCTTTTCAAAAGCCCCTTTAACTCACTGAATGATGATGAAGATTCGATTATATAACCTTCATTTTTAAGAAGAATATCAAAAACGGCACTAATATCATGATCATCTTCGAGTACGAATATTGTCTTTGTCATAAGAAACAGCGCAAGAGTTAAGCATTAATTTAAACGAGCAAATAGCATTCCATAATGAGTAAAAAAAAACAACATGACAAGAAACAGATGATTTTGCAGATTTGATCATCTTATCTTAAGAATTATATAACTTTCATCTGCTGAATCCGTACAGCGTTTAATATCGCAAGAAGTGCAACGCCTACATCTGCAATCACTGCCTCCCATAAAGTAGCCACCCCACCAGCACCAAGTATTAAAACCACAATTTTAACCCCCATAGCCAATGCAATATTTTGCCATACCACATTTCTGGTGAGCTTACCAATTTTAATGGCAGTTACAATTTTCCTGGGCTGATCGTTCTGAATCACAATATCCGCTGTCTCAATGGTTGCATCACTTCCCAAACCTCCCATAGCAATTCCTGCGTCAGCAAGGGCGATCACAGGTGCGTCGTTCACCCCATCCCCTACAAAAGCGATACGTCGGTTCTGGTTTTTGAGTTCTTCCACTTTCTCGACTTTATTTTCCGGCAGCAAAGCACCAAAGGCCTTATCAATACCCAGCAGCTTGGACACCTTATCCACTACACTCTGCTTATCACCGCTCAGCATTACAGTTTCTATATTCAGCTGATGCAATTCGCTAATGGCCTGTTGAGCGTCTTCTTTAATCTCATCTGCAATCGTAAAATAACCTGCATACTTATTTTCAACGGCAACCATAACCATCGTATCCTGTTCATTTTCAACCGCAGCATCATATGGTATGCCTAATTTTTTAAACAGAGCCATATTTCCAGCGATAACTTCTCTTCCTTCAATATTTCCTTTTAAACCATGCCCTGCAACTTCTTCAACAGATTCTATTCTTGTTCCATTAACTGCATGACCTGAATACTGGGTAATGGCGATGGCGATGGGGTGCGTAGATTTGCTTTCCAATGCAGCTGTCAGTTTAACCAGCTCCTTCTCTTCAAAATTGCTGGTCACTACTTTCTGGACATTAAATACTCCTCTGGTCAAGGTTCCTGTCTTATCCATAACAACTGTATCTATTTTAGTCATTACATCGAGAAAATTAGATCCCTTGAATAAAATACCATTCTTGGAGGCCAACCCAATTCCTCCAAAATAACCCAGTGGAATAGAAACCACCAATGCGCAAGGACAACTGATCACCAAAAAAACCAAACCTCTGTAAAACCAGTCCTGGAACATATAGTTTGATACGACAAAATAAGGCACTACCACAACCAGTAAGGCCAGGAGAAAAACAATTGGTGTATAAACCTTTGCAAATCTGGAAATAAACAATTGGGTCTGCGATTTCCTGGCTGTTGCATCCTGTACCATTTCCAGAATTTTACTCAGTTTGCTGTCTTTGAACAGAGATTTCACCTTAATTTCGGTAACTGTATTCAGGTTAATCATCCCTGCAAGCACCTGCTCTCCTTTTTGTTTTGTGTCCGGCTTGCTCTCTCCCGTCATCGCAGCTGTATTATAAGTTCCCTTATCAGAGATCAACACGCCATCCAGCGCGACCTTTTCGCCAGGTTTAACCTGGATAATCTCCTCTATCTTTACTTCATCAGGTTTAATACTAAGGGCAATTCCTTCTCTTAATACAGTTACTGTATCTGGTCTGATGTCAAGCAAAGCTTTAATATTTCGTTTAGCTTTATCCACCGCTGCATCCTGAAACCATTCGCCTATGGAATAAAAGACCATAACGGCTACACCTTCACTATAAGATCCAATGGCAAAAGCACCGAGAGTGGCCACACTCATCAGGAAAAATTCATTGAAAAAGTCAAAACGTAGTACTTTCCTGAAAGCAAGTCCAAGCACATTATAACCCGCCAGCAAATAAGCCACTCCAAAGATGATCAGATTGGTTATGTTACCAGGATTCACTTTAAAACCGTAATCCAGGATCAGCATCACGGCCAGGATAGCCAGAGCAAGGAGCAAAGGCCAATGGCCTGTCCATGTACCCTTCTCTTCATCACCGTGTTCATGTCCATGGTCATTGCTGTGATCATCCTGACCACAGCAATGTATATGTCTTTCATTTATATGTTCTGCTTTCATCTTATACAAAGGTACACCCTGTTGCAATGCAATGCCATTGCAAAGTTTAACCAGAACATTGATCACAGACGCCCTTAGCTACAATATTAATTTCATCAGAATGAAAATTAACAGGAAGGATCACTTCTGGTATCTGTGTTTTAGGCAGGCAAAAAGTCTCTCCGCATTTCCTGCAGAAGAAATGTACATGTACATCATCGTGTTCGCCAGGATAACAATGCTCTTTACAAAGTGCATATTTAGTTATCCCCGTCCCATCGTCAATACTGTGCACCAGCCCATTTTCTTCAAAAGTTTTCAGTGTTCTGTATAAAGTGACCCTATCTGCCGGTGCAAGCCCTTTTTCCAGATCGGTCAGACTAATGGCGTGAGACTGGGTCTGCAAGAAATTCAGAACCAATAATCGCATTGCAGTTGGATTGATCTGCTTTGCTTTAAGTGTTTTTTCCAGTTGTCCGTTCATCGCTCTCTGGGATTAATGTTCATCCGATCCACCTGTCGATTTTGACTGCAGATAAAATGCCCCTTTGGTCACAATCTTCGCATGCTCAGCAAGTTGCTCCAGCGGGATAATTTGTACATAGCCAAGTTCCGCAATACCCGTGGTAACTTCAAATTTTTTGAAATGAATAGTGTCATTTTTTCCAGCTTCCGCCAGGTAAATGTATTTTTTCCCTTCAAACTGAACAATTGCTTCCACAGGGACAGCCGGAACCAAGTCTGAGCCCACACTGATTAAGCCCGTCACATACATCCCGGGAATTAAATTACTCTCCGGCTTTTTAATCACAGCATGAACAACTACCCCTTTACTGTCATTTTCAAAAGACTTATTGATCCCATAGATTTGCCCCTCTATATGCTGATCCTTCTGATTGGTCAATTGAAAATTAACTTTCTGTCCTATTTTAATCCTGGACAGGTCTTTCTCAAAAACAACAAGATCTGCATGTATTTTTGAATTATCTACAATATCCATCAATGAGGTCCCCGGTTGCGCAAAAGAGCCCGTCATTGCAGCTATACGTCCAATCGTACCGCTTATAGGTGCTTTTACCGGAATACTGGACACCAAATTTCCCCTGGAGACATTTTGAGCAGAAATGCCCATCTGCGCCAGTTGTTTTTCTATAGCTTTAATTTTAGCCAGTTCTGCATTATAATTAGCTTCTGCCAGTTCCTGTGATTTGCCTGTTCCAGCCCCCGCGGCTTTTAGGAGTTGCTGCCGGTGATATTCTGCCTCGACAAAGCTAAAGCCTCCTTTCACTGCAAGATACTCTTGCTGCAGTTTAATCATGTCCTGATTTTCCAGTACAACCAGTAGCGTTCCTTTATTTACCTGTTGTCCCTCCATGACATTAATTTTCCGGATAATTCCTCCATAAAGTACATTGACCTGGGCCTCATTCTGAGGCGGAACAGCCAATTGACCACTGGACTTCACTACCGCTGTCAGGTTTTTTTGCTCTATTGGTCCTATGGTGATGCCTACCGCTTGCAATTGTTTGGTATTCAGCTCCAGATCTTCATATTTTTCTTCTTTATCTGATGGACTTTCGTTTTCTTTAGCAGAATTATTCCCTGTAGTACAAGACACCAGGATACAGATCGCCAGAATTCCTGTTCGTAACAGATTCTTTATATTTAATATATTCATCCTAATCATTCCCTTTTAAAAATTGTAATTGTATAACCGATTCATTCAGTTGCTGAACGGATTGCAGATAGTTCACTTTACTTTGTACAGCCAAGGACATATTCTGAATGAACTCCATATAACCAATTTCTCCCAGATCAAAAGAAACCTGAGCAATCCGGATTTGTTCATTGGACAGCCTTAGTCCATCTTTAATATAGTAATCCACCATCTGTCTATTATTTTTATAGGCTTGCAATTCTTGCTCATAAGCTGTTTTCAGCTGGTCCTGAACCCTTGCATATTCTGTTTCTGCCATCTGCACACCTATCTTTTCACTGTTAACCCGTGCCCTCCCCGCTCTTGTAAAGATGGGAACAGAGAGTCCAAACTGGATTCCTGCTATTCTGGTACCGGGAAAATAAGACCGGTCAATATTTGCCGGATTAAAGGATTTGACTAGTAATTGCTGTGCATAGCCAAGGGTCAGGTCAGGCCAGGCTTTTGATCGCTCTGTCTTAATTTTGGCCTGGGCTATTTTAATCTGCTGCTGATAAACCTGCAAGAGTGGACTGGTCTTCTCTTTATCAATTTTCAGGTCCAGCACAGGCAATCCCTGTTCTGAAAACAGGATCGGTCCTTCCATACGAAGTAACTGAGCCAGGTTCAATTCCTGATTTTTCAACTCTGCTTCAGCTGCACGCTGAAGCACCTGCAGCTCTTGATATTTGTTCTTTGCAGAAATCACCTCCAGGTTAGATGTCTCTCCAACTTTATAACGAAGGCTGGCCTTTGCGATAAAATTTTTATAGATGCTGTCCTGAAAGCGGAGGATTTTAAGATATTCCCGCCCGAAAAGACAATTATAAAAAGCCATTTTGACCGCTTTGACGACCTCTAGTTGAGTATAAGCACCTGTTTTAGACAGCAATGTGGTCTGCGCATTGTACAGCGCTTTTTGATTCTTATAGAATCCCGGCCAGGCAAAGGTTTGACTTACGGTTAATGAATTGTCATTACCTCCGCCCGCAGTAGGGTCCTGGGAAAGTGAAAAAGAAGTTTTCCCAAGATCAACAGCAGATTTACCAAAAGCCAATGACTGTTTAACGGCCAGATCCGCGATTTTAATCTGCAGATTGTTTTTTAATGCAAGAGCAATCGCATGATCCAGCGTCAGGGGCTGCGACTGCGCCTTCGCGCTGTTCCCATCACCCGGGCTCCATAGTAACACGACAAAAATACCTATTGACACCACTTTTACAGGAAGCTTTTTCAAAGGTCTGGTAAACAGCATGTATAAACAAGGCAGAACAAACAAGGTTAAAAAAGTTGCGGATAACAGCCCACCAATCACAACGGTAGCAAGAGGTTTTTGTACTTCAGCGCCTGCGCCACCAGACAAGGCCATTGGTAAAAAACCAAGAGAAGCTACCGCAGCTGTCATCAGAACAGGTCTTAACCTTACTTTCGTTCCCTCTATGACCCTCTGATAAACGTCTGCTATCCCTTCTTCTTTCAACTGATTGAAATAAGAAATCATCACTATCCCGTTCAGTACAGCCACTCCGAATAGTGCAATAAACCCAACTCCCGCAGAAATACTAAATGGCATTCCTCTGATCAGCAAGGCAAATACCCC
>Ga0182008_10000212_pt1 | contig 45872 bp, 46 predicted proteins | sample Sormic07211129_1_FD_120482 | JGI IMG/M metagenome (GOLD analysis project Ga0182008, IMG submission 120482) | Rhizosphere microbial communities from Sorghum bicolor, Mead, Nebraska, USA - 072115-129_1 metaG | ecosystem: Host-associated > Plants > Roots > Rhizosphere | place: USA: Nebraska...
GATTTACAGTCTGAAAAGCAAGGAAAATGGCTTCGTTTTCGTTCTGAATTTTTTTTCTTTATATTTCTTGTTTAGCTTCTTTGAAATATACTGTTTGTTACGTAACTTGCGCCACCAAAATAAATAGTAAAAATCTGCGAGTAAATGGATTGTAGCCACGTTTTTGATTTTAAAGTGAAAAGGTTAATTGTTGTTTTTACGCTTTTTTTAGCGTTTTTCTCCCTCACGTCCCCTGTTTTAGCACAGGCTGACAGTGCTGTTGTTTCTTCCGATACTGTGACTATGGCGGCTCCTCATGCAGAGGTTGTTGAACATGCTGGTAAACATGATGAAGAAAAATTTGAGCCAACAAAAGTAATTATGGAACATATTGCTGATTCGCATATGTGGCATTTGTGGGGACACACCTCACTGCCTCTTCCTGTAATTTTGTATGTAAAAGGTTCTGGACTTGAAGTTTTTTCTTCTGGTAACTTTCATCATGGTGAACATGATTATGTTGGTACACACCATACTTATCGCCTGGTTGAAGACAAGGTTAAGGTTGTTGGAGCTGACGGTAAGGTTGACGAGGCGGTTTCATCTGATGTTATAGATTTGTCTGTGACAAAGAATGTGGCAGCCATGTTTGTTGCAGTATTGGTTATACTTGCTATTTTTATATCCGTAGCAGGTGCTTATAAAAAACGGGTTGGTAAATCGCCAAAAGGTTTACAATCTTTAGTAGAACCAATTATTGTCTTTGTTAGGGACGATATAGCAAGACCTAATATTGGTCATAAATACGCTAAGTTTATGCCTTACCTGTTAACGGTGTTCTTTTTTATATGGATCAATAACATGCTTGGGCTTATTCCTATCTTTCCAGGAGGTGCCAATGTTACGGGTAACATCGCATTGACTTTCGTTCTTTCATTGTTTACAATGATTGTGGTAAATATTAATGGTAACAAAAATTACTGGAAGCATATATTTTTACCGAATGTTCCATTTTGGTTGTGGCCATTGATGGTGATTGTAGAGGTTATTGGTGTAATATCTAAGCCATTTGCGTTGATGATCCGTCTATTCGCAAACATTACTGCTGGTCACATTATTGTGCTGAGCTTAATCTCTTTAATTTTTATCTTTAGAACAATTGCTATTGCACCGGTATCCATTGCATTCGTATTGTTTATGGATGTATTAGAATTGCTCGTTGCATTTTTACAAGCTTTTATATTTACGCTGCTTACCGCTTTATTTATTGGTATGGCAGTAGAGGAACATCATTAATTAGAAACTATTTTTTACAAATTATATATAAATTAAATTAGTTATGGTAGGTTCAATCGCGGCAATAGGTGCCGGTTTAGCAGTTATTGGTGCCGGTATCGGTATCGGTCAGGTTGGTGGAAAAGCAATGGAAGGTATTGCTCGTCAGCCAGAAGCTGCATCAAAAATTCAAACTGCAATGATTATCGCTGCTGCCCTTATTGAGGGTGCTGCTTTATTCGGTGTGGTTGTTGCATTATTAGGAAACAATCCTGCATAATTCAACCCGAAAATTAAAGGCAGATATTTGGCGTTTGGCTTCTTATCTGCCTTAATATAGAAGAATAAGTTTAAAACATTATATAAAAATGGAATTAGTAACCCCGAGTATTGGATTAGTTTTTTGGACAGTAATCGCATTTGTTTGCTTATTAATATTACTTAAGAAGTTTGCGTGGAAACCCATACTAACAGCTATTCACGACCGTGAGCAAAGTATTGATGAAGCTTTGAATAAGGCAGAATTGGCGAAAGTAGAAATGGCACGTTTAACCACTCAAAATGAAGAGTTGTTAAAATCTGCACGCGCAGAGCGTGACCATATCTTAAAAGAAGCCAAAACTTTAAAAGACAGTATCATTAATGAAGCTAAAACTCAGGCGCATACTGAGGGTGCAAAATTAATCGAGAAAGCAAAAATTGAAATTGAAAATCAAAAGAAAGCTGCTTTATTCGAATTGAAAAGCCAGGTGTCTACTTTGTCTATTGATATTGCTGAGCGTGTATTGCGTGCACAATTGGAAGATAAAGCAAAACAAGAGGATTTGGTTGCAAATCTTTTAAAAGATGTTGAATTAAACTAATTGAGATTGTCAGTTAGCTAAAGAAGATTAGAATGTCAGAAAATAAAGCAGCATCGAGATACGCCAAATCAATCATAGACCTTTCTATAGAGAACAATGCTCTGGAGAGTTTAAAGAATGATATGGTTTTGGTAGAGCAGGTGATTGATCAGAATCCTGAACTGGAGGCTATCCTTAAAAATCCAATTGTTCCCCAGGATAAAAAAATAGGAATCCTTGAAGGTTTGTTTGCCGGTAAGGTAGATAAGATCACCATTTCATTTATGAAACTGATGGTTAATAAAGGCCGTTCTGCCCTTTTATTTGGAGCATCAAAAGAAGTGATTGCTCAATACAATTCCATTAAAGGAATCGTGACAGCGGATGTTACTTCTGCAACTCCACTTACGGAGAGCAGCAGGGCTGAGATCATTGCGATTGTGAAAAAGGAGATTGGTGCGAATGAAGTTCTGATCAAAGAAAAGATCAATGCCAATCTGATTGGTGGTTTTGTACTGAAAGTTGGAGATAAGCAGTTTGATGCCAGTATCTCTAATGGCTTAAATAAATTAAAAAAGGAATTTGCCCAGGGTGTGGTATAATTCAAATAAATAAAAGATAATATATTACTGATTTACAATAGAAAATATAAATTATGGTAGAGGTAAGACCAGACGAAGTATCGGCAATTATCAGGCAACAATTGTCGGGCTTTAAATCAGAAGCTGAACTTGAAGAAGTTGGTACCGTATTACAAGTGGGTGATGGTATTGCCCGTGTATATGGTTTAACAAAAGTTCAATCAGGTGAGCTTGTTGAATTTGATAGCGGTTTGCAAGGTATTGTATTGAACCTTGAAGAAGATAATGTTGGTGTGGTTTTATTAGGCCCTTCCGACAATATCAAAGAAGGTGATACAATCAAAAGAACCAAAAAGATTGCCTCTATTAAAGTAGGTGAAGGTATGCTGGGTCGTGTTGTAAACACACTGGGCGAGCCTATCGACGGAAAAGGACCTATCATAGGTGAAACCTTCGAAATGCCTATCGAGCGTAAAGCACCTGGTGTAATCTATCGTCAGCCGGTTAACGAGCCTTTACAAACTGGTATCAAAGCGATTGATGCGATGATCCCGATTGGTCGTGGTCAGCGTGAGTTGGTGATCGGTGACCGTCAGACTGGTAAGAGTGCGGTTTGTATCGATACCATTATCAACCAAAAAGAATTCTATGAGGCAGGAAATCCTGTTTTATGTATATATGTTGCTTGCGGGCAAAAAGCAAGTACAGTAGCAAACGTTGTACGTACCCTTGAAGAAAATGGTGCAATGGCTTATACAGTAGTTGTTTCGGCTTCTGCTGCTGATCCTGCTCCACTTCAGTTCTATGCGCCTTTCTCTGGTGCTGCGATTGGTGAGTATTTCCGTGATACAGGTCGTCCTGCGTTAATCGTTTATGATGATTTGTCTAAACAAGCTGTAGCTTACCGTGAGGTTTCTTTGTTACTTCGTCGTCCACCGGGCCGTGAGGCCTATCCTGGAGACGTGTTCTATCTGCACAGTCGTTTGTTAGAGCGTGCTGCAAAGATCAACGCGAATGATGATATTGCACAAGCCATGAACGATTTGCCTGAGTCGTTAAAAGGTAAAGTAAAAGGTGGTGGTTCTTTAACTGCACTTCCAATTATCGAAACTCAGGCTGGTGACGTTTCTGCTTATATCCCAACCAACGTAATTTCAATTACTGATGGTCAGATCTTCTTAGAATCTAACTTGTTTAACGCAGGGGTTCGTCCGGCGATTAACGTAGGTATCTCGGTATCTCGTGTGGGTGGTAACGCTCAGATCAAGTCTATGAAGAAAGTTGCTGGTACATTGAAATTAGATCAGGCACAATATCGTGAATTGGAGGCTTTCTCTAAATTCGGATCTGACCTGGATGCGGCAACTAAATCTGTTTTGGATAAAGGTGCCCGTAACGTGGAAATCCTTAAACAAGGACAGTTCTCTCCAATGACTGTAGAGAAACAAGTTGCTATTATCTATATTGGTACTAAAAACTTAATGCGTACAGTTCCTGTAAACAAGATCAGAGAATTTGAAGCAGAATTTTTACAACAGCTGGAGCAACGTCATGCAGATACTTTAAAAGCTTTAAAAGCGGGTAAACTGGATGATCAGATCACTGGTGTATTAGAAACAGTAGCTAAGGAATTAGCAGGTAAATACTAAAATTGCGCTGCAGAAGATAAAAAAGAATGGCTAATTTAAAAGAAGTAAGAATACGCATATCATCGGTACAGTCTACACAGCAGATCACCAAAGCCATGAAAATGGTTTCGGCTGCAAAGCTGAAGCGTGCGACCAATGCTATTATACAATTACGTCCCTATGCTACAAAGCTAAAAGAGATCTTAGGAAATCTTTCAGCTAGTCTGGAAGGATCTTCGTCGCCTTTTATACAGGAACGTGAGCCTAACAAAGTTTTAATTGTTGTGGTATCTTCTAACCGTGGTCTTGCGGGAGCTTTTAACATGAATGTGATTAAAGCCACCAATAACCTGATCGCAGAGAAGTACAGTGAGCAATACAAGAACGGCAATGTGAGCATCGTTGCTATTGGTAAGAAATCTCAGGATTTTTACGAAAAGCGTGGCTATAACGTTATTGGTAATAACAATGATGTCTATTCTGCCTTAACCTTTGAGAATGTAACTAAAATTACAGATTCCATTATGAATGGTTTCAAAAAAGGGGAGTACGACAGAGTAGAGGTGATCTATAACCGCTTTAAAAATGCTGCTGTTCAATTTGTAACTACAGAACAATTATTACCGCTTCCTAAGGCTGATACAACTGAGGTGAAAGCTTCAAATGTAGATTATATCCTGGAGCCTTCTCAAGAAGAAATTGTAGCACAATTGATTCCTAAGTCAATTAAGATCCAGCTGTACAAAGCTGTACTTGATTCACATGCTTCTGAACATGGTGCTCGTATGACTTCTATGGATAAAGCAACAGAAAATGCCGGTGACCTGCTGAAAGCCTTAAAACTTTCTTACAACCAGGCCCGTCAGGCTGCTATTACAACAGAGCTTACGGAGATCGTGAGTGGTGCGGCTGCATTAAACGGATAAGTTTAACCGACTATATTATTAAGCCCTTATCGATCTGATAAGGGCTTTTTTGTTTTAATTATAGTCTACTGGCTGATATTGGCTAATTTTGAAAAAATAAAATAAATAGATGAAAAGACAATTGATTTCTATAACTGCGCTCTTCTTATTGCCGCTGGCCTTGCTGGCCCAGCAAAATCCTGCTGGGGGTGCCCGTGATTATACCACGTCAATTTTATGGCAGCAGCGTTCCGGCGAATACCGGGCACTTGCTTTCCAGGCTTATAATTTTGCCCGTTTGTCTCTTTTGGAGCAAATGAAAATTGCCGATACGACAAAGAAGAATTGTGTGGTTGTTGATATAGATGAGACGGTACTGGATAATTCTCCTTTTCAAGGTACAGAATTGAAACGTGGCATCAGCTATAACGCAGCTGACTGGTCAAACTGGACAAGTAAGGGAGCTGCAGACACCGTTCCTGGAGCATTGGGTTTTCTAAAGTATGCGGCATCTAAAAATGTAGAGGTATTTTATATCACCAACCGGGAGGTAACAGAGCACAATGGAACGCTTAAAAATCTGCAGGATCATGGTTTTCCTTATGCTGATGAGGCACATCTGGTATTGAAAAGCAATACCTCTGATAAGGAACCACGCAGACAAAAGGTATTGGAAACTTATAATATACTCTTGCTTTGCGGAGACAATCTGAGCGATTTTTCGAATGTGTTTTACCGTGAGAATAAAGATACGAAAGAAGAAGTTGATCGCGATCAGCAACTATTTGGAACGAAATATATTGTATTGCCTAATCCAATGTATGGTGATTGGGAGAAACCGTTTTACAAAGGAAAAGACCTTAAAGAGAGTGACCGTTCCAGGCAAAGGATGGAAGGATTAAAAACTTATTAAGGAATGTGCTTTATTTTAATGAATTAATCTTTATTTTTGTGCATTAAATAAAACTTAACATGGAGCAAACACCAAAACACAATACAGAAAGCATGAAAACAGCGAACCAGACATCAATATATCAATTGTTGGTGGTGGGTATCATTGTCAGTATCCTAGGCGTATACCTTCGTTTTGCTGGTGATTCTTCAACTTTATCCATCATTTCATGGGTAATCTTATTTGTAGGTGCATTTATCTGCTGCAAAGCAGTATTTAAAATATTAGCTGCCTAAGCATATCAGGCAATTTTCAGCAAGAAGTCCTCATTGGTTTGCATACCAGTGAGGACTTCTTGTTTTCAGACGTTTGCAGTCCCGATCAGGTAAAGGTTACTTTTTCTATACTCCTGGTATTAAGGGGAAATCTAACCTTTATAATTATGAAAAAGTATTTGTTTTTTGCAGTGATCAGCATAGCCATTTGGAGCTGTAACAGCAGTAATAAAATGAAATCAGCGGATACAACTGCAGCCATAGACGAAAGTGTAGCTGATAGCACAGCAATTGATAAGATCATAAAAACTGCCGACATGCGTTTCAGGGTGAAAGATGTTCAGGAGGTAAAAGAGAAACTTAGTAATTCCATAAAAGAAGAAGGTGGTATGGTTGTGGAATTTACCGTTCAGAGCAATATCATACGCACAGAAAAAGCCAAATATTCAGCAGATTCTCTCCTGGAACTCACTTCTTATAGGAAAGAAGGTCAGGTTGTTGCTAAAGTCCCTTCAGATAAGCTCGACGATTTTACCAATAAGGTGGTTAAAATGGCCGTATTTGTTGATCAGCAATCGCTAAAACTAGACGATCAGAGCATGAATTATCTATCAAATGCTTTAAAAAGTAAGAATAGGGTGGAAGCTGTTCAACAGTTGAATAAACATGCAAATAAAAAAAGTAATAATGTTGAAACGGCATTAGAAATTAAAGATGATTATGTGGATAAAAAGATCCAGAATCAGGTGATTGACAGTCGGGTAAAGTACAGTACGATTACCTTAAATTTTTATCAGGACAATACAGTGCAGAAGCTGGTGGTAGGTAATGATGACTTATATGATTACCGGCCTGCATTCCTTAACCGGTTTTGGTTGGGTATCCAGAATGGATGGGTAATATTTAAGGAGTTTATTTTGATTCTGACCAATTTATGGGTGCTGATTCTTTTGGCTGGGGCCGGATATTTCGTATTCAGACATTACCGCAGGAAGAGAAAAATGATTAATGCTTAGTTTAACAGGAAGACAGGTTTAAAATACCCAATAAGTGGAATACTTATTGGGTATTTTATTTTACTCTTTTTTTATTGTCCTGAACAAAAGAGGCCCATCCTGAATAAGATTTAGCTTTGCCACTTCCACCACTAGGCACTCTTTGAAAAGAGTGGCAGACAGCGACGGCCAACCCATCTGTCGCATCCAGGAATTCTGGTGTTTCTTTGAAATTTAAGAGTCTTTGCAGCATTGCAGCCACCTGTTCTTTACCAGAACTTCCATTCCCCGTAATGGATTGCTTGATCTTCCTGGGTGCGTATTCTGTAACCGGAATATTTCTGGATAGCGCCGCTGCCATGGCAACACCCTGGGCCCGGCCTAATTTTAACATAACTTGTATATTCTTTCCATAAAACGGAGCCTCAATAGCTAACACGTCAGGTTTATATTCATCTATTAAATGAATAGTTTTCTCGAAGATACGCTGGAGCTTTAAGAAATGGTCATCAAGGTGTTCCATACGCACAATACCCATTGTAACCAGCTCCATTTTGCTGCCCTTTTCCAGAATCGCCCCGTAACCCATTACAGCCGTTCCGGGATCAATCCCCAGGATAACCCTTTCCTTTTTTTCCACCAACATAAAACAATATTAAGCATATTTGCAGAGAGTAAAATAAAAAGTTTGACATCGAAGTATAAAAAGATATTCTCCTACCTCATTAAAATTGCAATTGTTGTTTTTGCATTTTGGTTCATTTATATTAAGCTGACCACCAATAATGACCTGAAAAGTTTTGGCCGGTTGATCAAGGGTATGCCTGAACACCAAATGGAAATTATCCTGTCTGTAGTGGTGCTGCTTATGCTGGTAAATTGGGGCCTTGAGGCTTTAAAATGGAAAAGACTAGTGAGCAGCATTGAAAAAATCAGTCTTTGGAAAGCAATAGAATCTGTGTTCTGTGGCCTGACCTGGGCTGTATTTACCCCCAACAGGATTGGAGAATATGGAGGTCGGGTCTTTTTTCTCTCCCCTAAAAGAAGGATCATTGGGGTAGTGGCCATGGCAGTGGGAAATATTGGTCAGCTGGTACTAACCAATGTTTTTGGTTCTATAGCCATTTGTGCATTTATTTATAAATTTAATCTTCTTGATTACCGTCTTTTTCTTGCCCTTTGTGCCTTAGCAGGTACTTTTAGTTTATTTTTCCTGGTCTTCTTCTTTAACATCAGGTGGCTGAATGGCATTTTACAGTCTATTCGTTTTACAAGAAAATATAAAAGATTTTATAAAGTGCTTGCCCGGTATAAAAAACTGGAGCTTTTAAGGATCCTGATGTTCTGTCTTGCCCGTTACCTGGTCTTCAGCACCCAATACTTTGTGATGTTCTTTTGGTTGATCCCCGGTTTGCATTATGCGGATATCATGATGATGGTTTGTATACTGTTCTTTGTTCAGTCTTCCTTACCCTCACTTGATCTCTTTGACATCGGAATAAGAAGCGTTACGGCACTTTTTTTCTTTAAGTATATCACAGATCAAAATACAGCGGTTGTAGCCTGCACCGCGAGCATTTGGCTTATAAATATTATAATTCCTGCTATATTAGGCTCTTATTTCGTTTTTAAACTCAATTTTTTTGGAAATACTCAACGTACCTAATTATTTTTCTGCTATTCTGACCATCAATTATGTCCTGGTTGTTGTAACTTTTATCAGGGGTTGGCATAAATTAATGCCTTACAAAGCCTCCACAAAGAAATGTACTACCCCGGTATCTGTTATTGTTGCTGCGCGGAATGAAGCGGGAAGTATATCTTACACCATAGAAGATTTGCTCGCGCAGGATTACGATAAGGCCTTGCTGGAGATTATTTTTATAGACGACCATTCAACAGACAATACGGTAGAGATCATTACTGGTTACAAGGACGTAAAACTGATCATTCTGAATGAAGATAAGGCTTTAAATTCCTATAAGAAAAAGGCCATACAAACAGCAATAAGCGGAGCAACAGGAAAACTGATTGTGACGACCGATGCGGATTGCAGGATGGGGCCAAACTGGTTAAAAACAATTGTGAGCTATTATGAAGAGCATGATTACAAGATGATCTCCTCACCAGTGGTCTATTTCAAAGAGCAGAGCTTTTTTGAGCGTGCACAGGCGCTCGAATTTCTCTATCTGATCGGCCTTGGCGCCTCCACAATTGGAAATGGAAAACCGTCTACCTGTAACGGTGCAAATCTGGCTTATGAAAGGGATGCATTTTATGAGGTGGGTGGATTTAAGGGGATAGATGATCTGGCTTCTGGCGATGATGAATTGCTCCTCCATAAAATGGCTGCCAGGTACGGAAAGAAAATTGGGTTCCTTAGAAATTATGATGCTATGGTCTATACTTTTGCAAAGCCCAATATGTCGGAATTTATCCAGCAAAGGAAACGTTGGGCTTCAAAGAGTACCCGTTATAAAAATAAATCGATCATTGTGCTTGGTGTATTTGTCTGGTTGTTTAACCTGAGCATCCTGGCCAATGGTGTTGCCGGACTGTTTATTGGTCTGTTTTTTAAAGTCGCTCTGGTACAGTTGCTGATTAAAATTGTTTTTGAATTTTTGTTTCTTTGGGATGTGACCAGATTTGCAAAAAGAAGAGAATTACTTGCCCTTATGCCTGCACTAAGTCTGATGCATATCATCTATATTATTTTTATTGGCGTTGCCGGTAATTCCGGGAAATACAATTGGAAGGGAAGAATGGTGAAATGAGTAAACACAGTCCTTCAGGAAAGATCTGGGTAAAATTCAAAAGGAACAAACTGGCCTTTTGCGGATTATTCTTTTTAGGACTGCTGATCCTTCTGGGTATTTTGGGTTACCTGGTTACACCAGACCAAAGCCCGATGGCCAATACCATGCATCTGCAGCTGAGCAATAAAAAACCGGGGAGGACTTTTCATTTCCTGATCATCAGCAAAAAGACAGATGTGAAAAAAGTAAACCTTCTGGAAAAAATGCTGTATGGACAACCGGCAGATTTTATGAGTATACCGGTGACCACGTACCGCCAGGAGGGTAATCAGGTGTATGCAAGAGAATATATTGGTGACGATGAACGTGCAGAAGAAACCATTTATCCATTGGTTCAGGGAAATAACCATTATACACAGACTTTCTGGCTGGGCACGGACCTCTATGGCCGAGATCTTTTAAGCAGGTTAATCCTGGGGATCCGGGTTTCGCTGTCGGTGGGCCTGGTCGCAGTATTAATTTCTCTTTGCATTGGGCTTAGTCTTGGAGCCCTGGCCGGGTATTTTGGTGGTAAGATAGATGCGCTCATCAGTTGGTTCATGAATGTGATTTGGTCGCTACCTTCGCTGTTATTGGTTATTGCTATATCTTTTGCCTTAGGAAAGGGATTCTGGCAAATCTTTATTGCCGTCGGCTTATCAACATGGGTTGATGTGGCTCGATTGGTTAGGGGACAAGTGCTCGCTTTAAAAGAAGTTGAATTTGTGGAGGCATCCAAAGCCTTGGGATTCTCTACATCCAGAACGATTATGAAACACATTTTGCCCAATATTGCCGGACCGATCCTGGTGGTGGCTTCTGCTAATTTCGCTTCGGCGATCTTACTGGAATCGGGACTTAGTTTTTTGGGCTTTGGCGCGCAGGCACCCATGCCGAGCTGGGGCGGGATGATTAAAGAACATTACGGTTATATCATTATGGACGCGGCCTACCTTGCTGTTTTGCCCGGACTTGCTATCATGCTGACGGTATATGCCTTCAACTTGCTGGCTATAGGCCTAAGAGACGCTTTTGATGTAAAGTCAGAAAATGTAACAGTCTAATTTAAACGCTAAATCGTTAACTTTACAGGATGTTATTGAATTGTTATCAGGAAGAATTATTGGAAGCTGGCTGTGATGAAGCCGGAAGAGGTTGTCTGGCAGGGCCTGTATTTGCTGCCGCTGTGATTTTACCCAAAGATTTTGTGGCCGGTGAGCTAACAGATTCCAAAATGCTGAAGCATTCACAGCGGGAGCGGTTGAGGCACATTATAGAAAAGCAGGCTCTGGCCTGGGCTGTGGCTTCTGTAGATAATGAAGAAATAGACCGTATTAATATACTAAATGCTTCTTTTCTTGCCATGCACAGGGCCATCGAAAAGTTAAGCATTGCACCAAAGTATTTAAGTATCGATGGGAACAGGTTTAAAGCTTACCCTGAGATTCCGCATAGTTGCATCATCAAAGGGGATGGTAAATATCTAAATATTGCCGCCGCCTCTATATTGGCTAAAACCTACAGAGATGAATATATGGTTAAAATAGGGGAGGAATATCCTTTATATCAATGGCATCAGAATAAAGGATATCCTACAATTGCTCATCGTACGGCTTCTTTGGAACTGGGCTTAACGCCATACCACCGTAAAAGTTTTACGGTAAGTCATCCACAACTGGATTTATTTGCCCTTTAAGGCAATATTTTCCTTCTGAAATTGGGAAAAATCTACTTTCTGTGACAGAATTAGTCCACTTAATTTAGTATTTTCACACTGTTGAAAGTATTGATGCTAACATATCGGGTCCCGTTTCCACCCAACAGTGGATACCCTATCGTTGTTTACAACACGATAAAGGGATTGCTCAGGCACGATGTAGACGTCACCTTGTTCAGTATCAACACCAATAAACACCGGGTAGATGTGGATGATATTTATGACCCGATCTATGACAGTGTAAAATTTTATTCTTATGATATCGATACAGAGGTTAATATATGGGGAGCGATATTCAACGTATTTTCTAACCAGTCCTATAATGTTTCCCGCTATTTTGATGACAATGCAGCCAAGTTGCTGGAGAATATTTTAAAGGAAACGGAATTTGATATTATTCAGTTTGAAGGACTTTTTGTAGTTCCTTATCTGGATACAGTAAAGGCCTATAGCAAGGCAAAGATCATTTACCGCGCACACAATATTGTATTTGATGTATGGGAACGCATTGCCTATACAGAGAGGTTCAGACCAAGGAGACGCTATCTGGAGTTTTTGGCCAGAAGGCTGAAATCTTACGAGACTGAGCAGATGAACCGTTTTCACCAGATTTTTGCCATTAGTGAACAGGACAGACAGAGTATTCTGCGGTTTGGTTGCGAAACCAGCCTTGATGTGTTTCCTGTAGCGCTGGATTTTGATAAATATATCACTGATCCTTCGAAAACAAGCTTTGCTACACTTTTTCACTTGGGTGCAATGGACTGGCGGCCAAATAAGGAAGGACTGGAATGGTTCCTGGATGAAATATGGCCGGATATTGAAAAGCTGAACAGCGAACTGCGTTTCTATATTGCCGGAAAGAACATGCAGCAGCAGTTTTTTGATTATGATTCGGAGAATCTGGTGGTAGAAGGAGAAGTCCTGGATGCAGTTGAATTTATCAATTCCAAAGCCATTATGATCGTTCCTTTGTTGTCCGGAAGCGGGATGCGCGTGAAGATCATAGAGGGTATGGCCATGAGAAAGTGTATTATTGCCACAACGATGGCTGCCGAAGGGATCACCTGCGAAAATGGAAAGGATATCCTGATTGCAAATACACCTGACGAGTTTTACCGGGCCATTTTACAATGTATTACCAATCCTAACAAATGGCGGGAAATCGGAGAAAATGCGCGTAAAACTGCCGAACGTAATTATGATATTTCTACAATTACAGAAGGAATGGTGAATATCTACAGGCGGCTTATAAATGTGTAAAAATTGTGTACTTTTGGCCACCATTTTTATATAAAAAGTATGAATAATACCGCATTAACAGATAAACACATTTCATTGGGCGCTAAAATGGTGCCATTTGCAGGATACAATATGCCTGTTCAGTACGAAGGCATTAATGCCGAACACAATACGGTAAGAAACGGAGTTGGTGTTTTTGATGTAAGCCATATGGGTGAATTTATCCTTAAAGGAGAGAATGCACTTGATCTTATTCAACGTGTAACCAGCAACGATGCCTCTAAACTGTATGATGGAAAGGTTCAGTATTCTTGTTTGCCAAATGAACAGGGTGGAATTGTAGATGACCTTTTGGTATACCGCATAGATGATAAAACCTATATGCTGGTGGTTAATGCTTCCAATATTGAAAAAGACTGGAACTGGATCCAAAAATTCAATACAGAGGGTGTGGAAATGCACAATATCTCTGATAAAACCTCTCTTTTGGCTATACAAGGTCCAAAAGCAGCAGAAGCCTTACAAAAATTAACAGATATTGACCTGGCTTCTATGGAATATTATAATTTCAAGAAAGGCGTGTTTGCAGGGGTTGACAATGTAATTGTTTCGGCAACAGGATATACAGGTGCTGGCGGCTTCGAAATCTATTTTGAAAACGACAAGGCATATGCCATCTGGGATGCTATTTTTGAAGCAGGTGCTGAGTTTGGTATTAAGCCAATCGGTCTTGGTGCACGTGATACCCTGCGTTTAGAGATGGGCTTCTGTTTATATGGGAATGATATCGATGACACCACTTCTCCAATTGAAGCCGGTCTGGGATGGATCACTAAATTTACAAAACCATTTACCAATTCTGAGGCTCTTCAGGCGCAGAAAGAAGCAGGTATCCAAAAGAAACTGGTTGGTTTTGAAATGATAGACAGAGGTATTCCACGTCATGATTATGAAATTGTAGACGAAGCCGGACAGGTGATTGGAAGAGTAACTTCGGGTACACAATCCCCTTCTCTGCAAAAGGCGATTGGGATGGGCTATGTGAACCTGGATAAAGCCAAAGAAGGTACAGAAATCTATATCCATATCCGTAATGCTAAAATAAAAGCTAAAGTCGTTAAGTTCCCATTTTATAAATAGACCACTAAACCATAGATGCAAAGGAAAATTGAAGTTTGTTTAACTCCGGCTTTACTGGATTTATATGCAATTGAAGAGAGTATAGTTGTTGTCATTGATATCTTAAGGGCAACATCATCTATGGTATATGGTATTGACAATGGGGCTGAGGCCATTATACCCGTAGCACAAGTGGACGACTGCCTGAATTTTTCAGGTATGGGCTATTTACTGGCGGCGGAAAGAAATGGGGAAGTGGTTGAAGGTTATGACTTCGGCAATTCCCCATTTTCTTACACCAAAGAAAAGGTGGCGGGCAAGACGATTGTTCTGACCACAACCAACGGAACCAAGGCACTACACCTGGCCAGCGCGCGCGCCTTTAAAGTGGTGATCGGTTCTTTTTTGAATCTGGAAGTTTTGTGTACCTGGCTGAAAGCGCAGGATAAAAATGTATTATTGCTTTGTGCGGGATGGAAGGATCAGTTTAACCTGGAAGACACTCTGTTTGCCGGGGCAGTGGTTCATCAGCTGAAAGCAAATTTTGATCATTTCGATGACTCCAGTGTTGCGGCTGAAGACCTCTATGTTTTGGCCAAAGAAGACCTTAGGCAATACATTGCAAAGTCGTCTCATAGCCATCGGCTGGCTGCATTAAACATCGAGGAAGATGTTAAATTCTGTTTGCAGCTGAACCTTTGTAAATCCATTCCGGTTCTGGAGGGGGAACGTCTGGTTCTCTTGAAATAAGGATTAAACCTGCGGCTTGTTCATAAGCGCCCGTAGTTTCTCATTGTGTTTAATCGTTTTGAGCGTCTCTTCGTAGGCCAGCCAGTAAATGATTTCCGCTTTTTTCATATCAAACGTACTGATTTCACCCATTCCTTTGGGTTCTATGAGTACATCACAGAAGGCAGATTTCTGTTCCATATCTTTGTTAATCGACATAATACCAGCCCTGCTCATCAAGGCGGTAATCCCGGTAATTTTGTCTACTTCCTTCAGGTGGTTGCAGGACGAGCCAATGATGAAGTCGCAGTCCTTCATTAAGGGCTCCACCGGAAAGTTATTCAGAATGCCACCATCTACATACATTTGGCCATCGATCATAATGGGTTTAAAGATACCGGGGATACAGCTGGAGGCTTGGATGGCCTGGATCAACGGACCTTTGTTAAAATAAACGAGTTTGCCCTCACTAAAATTTGTTGCTGCAATGGTGAGCGGGATTTTTAACTTCTCTATGCGGTTTTCAGGAAAATATTCTTTAAGCAGGTCAGAAGTATGCTCGATATTGATCAATCCAAGAGAGCCCACGGCAGGTCTTACAAAACGTAGTAATTTGGTTTTTGTGAAAATATTAAAGCCTTCTTCGGGATCAATACCCGCGGCGTAAAAAGCACCGGCAATAGAACCGGCACTGGTGCCGCTGATGTGGCTAAAGCGGATGCCCGCATTTATAAATGCTTTTAAAACCCCAAGATGCGCTATTCCCCTGATCCCTCCGCCGGATAAAACGATACCAATCTTTGTCATTAATTTCTTATTTAGGTTTGTACTTTGAAGCGCTTAATATCTTTTGCGCATCATTATCTTCCATCAATTGCTGCAGCGTAATTTCCGGATTTTTCTCCATATACTTCCTAACAATTTGCCAACCCGTCCAGATACCCAGCTTCGGGGCAGACTGGTTTTTTTCTCCAATGCCCGGAGTAAAAGGCCCTTCACTAAGAAATACCTGCATTTTTGGGTAGTCTGTACTAAATAACAATTCGTTTTCCATAAAGAAAGCCCAAATGTTGCCCTCGTATTTTTTACACCAATTTAACTGTTCTGGGGTGTAACCGATCTTTACTTCGTCCGGAACCTGATCGTCCAGCACTTTATCCATAAAATAGAGGATCTTTCCGCTATAGATCATTTTCGAGATCAGGCTTCTGTTTTCCTCCTTTTCAGGAAAGAGTTCTTCTCTGGCATAAGTTTCTGCTATTCTTGGGCTGATGTATTCCGGTGAAAACCTTCTGGAAAGGTATACCGGGACACTGGTCACTATCGCCCGGTAGAACTGGCTGTCCTTCCCCAGAAACATGTCCAGACCTATGCCCATATACTTGTCGCCGATGGGCATTTGTACGGCAAAACCTGAAATAAATGCGATGAACTTCGGTACCCGGGCATTGGGATAATAATATTTGATGTATTTGAAAACCTGGCTAAGTGATTGCTCTTCAGATGTCAGAGAAGGAAACACACTGTCTACTTCTTTGCTGAGGTCTGCATAGGCCTTGTCCTGATAAAGGGTATCCAGTATCTGAGCTCCAGTATAACCGGGAGTTCCAATCATCCTGTGAATATAATCATCGTAAAAAGGGCCATATTTTTTTTTCAGTAACTGGTCTGCTTTTAAAGTACCCTGTTTTTCCAGTTTGGCCAGGTCTTTATCGAAACGTTCTATATGAATGTCAAGCTTAATCTGGCTCACATCGGGCTTTTTCGACTTCTGGCAAGAAAAAAAAACAAGCGCTAACAGAAAAAATAGATAAATTTGGGGATGTTTTACGTTATATCTCATTTAGAGCAAATATAACCAGATCAAGCATGAAATTACAGCATCTGTATCTAACACCAAGCACAATGATTAAAAAAATACTCTTTTCTCTCTTCTTACTTGTTTCCACCAGTCCTCTTTTTGCCCAAAATACTCCAATTATGGATTATGGATTTCGTCTTGGTTTAACTGCGCATCCAACTTTTGGATGGCTAAAAGCGGAAAATGGAAAAGGCAATGGTACAAGTTTAGGCTTTTCCTACGGACTTCTGGCTGATTTTAATTTTGCCGAAAACTATAGCCTGGCAACCGGCATTACTGTGACCACTATTAACGGAAAAAGTACTGAAATCAATCCAAGATTATATGCACAAAATGCCAATACTTCGGTAGCTACTGCTTATGATCTAAAATATAAACTTCAATACCTGGAATTGCCTCTTACCGTGAAACTTAAAACCAATAAAATTGGTGACCTGAGATGGTACGGACAATTTGGTCTGTCTAACGATTTCAACATTGGCGCAAGGCAGGACGCAGAAAGCGGTGGTAAAGGAATCGTGACTAACCAGAACATCAAATCTTCTACCCGTTTTTATCGTGCAGGTCTGATCCTGGGCGGCGGCGGCGAATTTGACGTCGACACCCACACCAGTATAACTGCAGGTTTAACCTATAATAACGGATTTACCAATATTGTTAAAGATGGTGACAGAAGCGTAAAGAACCATTATATTGCCTTGAACTTCGGAATATTCTTTTAAAACATGAAGATTGCACTCGCTCAACTGAACTACCATATTGGAAATTTTGAGGCCAATACCCATAAAATCATTGAACATCTTGGTAAAGCCAAAGAGAAAGGGGCAGATCTGGTTGTATTTGCAGAACTTGCTGTTTGCGGATACCCTCCACGGGACTTCCTGGAATTTGAAGAGTTCATTTCTCTTTGTGAGCAGGCTGCTTTAAAAATTGCGGAACATTGCACAGACATTGCCTGTATCATCGGTTTACCTGTAAAAAATGAACAGCTTGCGGGTAAAGATCTGTTCAATGCGGCTTATTTTATTGAAAATGGTCAGGTCAAAGGCATTGTCAGAAAGGCATTACTTCCAAACTATGATGTTTTTGATGAGTACCGTTATTTTGAGCCGGCCACCAGTTTTGAATGTATACATTTTAAAGGAAAGAAAATTGCGCTAACCATTTGTGAGGATCTGTGGAACATTAACAATAATCCTTTATATGTTTCCAACCCCATGGATGAACTTATCCTGCAGCAGCCGGATTTGATGATCAATATTGCCGCCTCTCCTTTCTCTTATTGCCATGATGATGAACGCATCGTGGTACTTGCAGAGAATGCCCGGAAATATAAATTACCGCTGTTGTATGTAAACCAGATTGGCGCGCAGACAGAGATTATTTTTGATGGGGGCTCTATGGTTTTTGATGCAAAAGGGCAAATGCTTGATGAACTTCCGTATTTTAAGGAAGCTATAGGCTTATATGAATTTAAAGATCAGCATATTCAGCACCTTCAGCCGCTGGAGCATCAGCCGGTACCTGATATAGAACAGATCCATGATGCACTGATTCTTGGTATCAAAGACTATTTTGAAAAGTCTGGTTTTAAAAAGGCCGTGTTGGGTCTTTCTGGTGGAATCGATTCTGCAATTGTATGCGCACTGGCTTGTCGTGCCCTTGGTGCAGAAAATGTTATGGCCGTACTGATGCCCTCTAAATACTCTACAGATCATTCCGTACAGGATGCATTGGATCTGGTAAAGAATATGGGTTGCCAGCATGAGATCATCCCCATTAAGGAGGCGGCAGATGCTTTTGATCAGATGATGGCCCCTGCTTTCCATGATTTGCCTTTTAACCTTACTGAAGAGAATATACAAGCCCGGTGTCGCGGAATTGTGGTGATGGCCATGTCTAATAAATTCGGTTATATTTTATTGAATACCTCTAATAAGAGCGAATGTGCAGTAGGTTACGGTACTTTGTATGGCGACATGTGTGGTGCTATTGGTGTGATTGGCGATGTGTATAAGACTCAGGTCTATCAGCTTGCCCACTATATCAATAAAGATGCAGAAGTCATTCCTGAAAACTCTATTGTGAAGCCGCCTTCAGCAGAGCTTCGGCCAGGTCAGAAAGATTCGGATTCTTTGCCGGATTATGATATCCTGGATCAGATTTTGTTTCAGTATATAGAATTGAAAAAAAGTTCTTCTGCCATTATAGCTCAGGGATTTGATGAAGCATTGGTACGCAGGATCATTAAGATGGTCAATACAGCCGAATTTAAACGCTATCAAACACCACCGATCTTAAGAGTATCACCAAAGGCATTTGGTATGGGAAGAAGAATGCCAATAGTAGGAAAGTATTTATCCTAGTTGGTTTTCTTTGATCCGGATATTTTTCCTATCGCAATCATCAGTAAAGATAAACCAATAAAGAGTGCTGCTACACCTAAGCAGTTGATCAGCACTCTTGAATATCCTAATTGTGTTACATCTATAAAAGGGTAAGGATAGGCCGCGCCACAGGCTCCGGCCAGAAGTGTCACACAGAGGTAGGCAAGGGGATAGAGTAGCCAGGTCCACATATCTGACCATTTTAATGTTTTCTTGCCCACAAAGCAGGCCCAATATAAAACCATCATCAAAGGGACAACTGCGTGCAGAAGTTCGTCTGCAAGCCTGTTTAAGCCTTGTGGACTATAAAGTGGCCTTAAAACCACGTTATAAATGGCTCCAACGACTATGATATAAACGGTTGTTGCCGTCAAAACCTTATTACTGGAAAAGAACCTTCCACACAAGGATGTTGGGCTAAAGAGGATAAAGGAAAGCGCTGTAGCCACCAGGATATTGGTTAAGATCGTAAAATAACTGAACAATTTAGCGATGCTCTGCAATAGCGGAAGCTGTCTGTTGATCAGGGTAAGATCAAATTGAAGTACGATGGCAAACCAACTGAGCAATACAATGATGCTCAGAAATAAGGTGTCTGTATTTGATCTCTTCATTTTACGATCAATGTTTGTTTTTTTTGCCCCATTTTCTGTAAGGAATGATTAGTGCAAAGAATATTGCCGTAAGGCTGCACAGCTTGGCAATCAGATCACCACTTTTGGTGTAAAATGTGATCTCATCATTCAAATTGATATCCGTTTTAAGGGCTGTTCTGGTCCACCATTTGCTTTGCTTAACCACATCTCCGGTTTGGTTAATAAAACCCGAAATACCCGTATTTGCTGACCTGACAACATATCTTCTGGTTTCAATGGCCCGTAGTGTTGCGTAGAGGAAGTGTTGGTCTTTTCCGGAAGTATTGCCCCACCATCCATCATTGGTGATGATAGTGATAAACTGCGCACCGTTCTTTACAGATTTTCCAATCCAGTCGCCCCATAAAGATTCATAGCAGATCACTGGTGTAGCCCCAATGCCACCGTAGGAATAAAATACGCCTGGATCTTGCTGACCTTTGTAGCCGCCAACCGTACCACCAAAACCATCAAATACAGGTCCCAGAATAGATAAAGCACCTGGAAAGGGCATCTTTTCGACACCAGGTACAAGTTTAGATTTGTGATAAAACTGTACATTGGCCGAGTTTTCGATTTGCATGGCCGTATTAAAACTGCTGACCTGATCGCCGTTTCTCTTGGTGCTCTCAATTCCCGTGATCAGACTTGCATTTTTGTACTTGTACAAGAAATGCTGTGCAGTAAGGAAATCTGGATTCTCCCTGATATGGTCTTCATCCGCATAACGGGGAATGGCTGTTTCCGGCCAGATAAAATATTCTGTATTGGGCTGGGCAACAGAATCAGATAAATGGGTTAAGATTTGCAGCTGCTCACTGGCAGGTAAACTCTCGTATTTTTGATAGGGATCAATATTGGGTTGTACCACCACTACATTTACCGGAACAGGCTTTTCCTTATATTGAACATATTTTGTCAGGGAAAGTGCGGCTGGGATAATTATAAATAGCCCCCAAATGAATGCAGGCCTGAATTTCGGATAGCCGGTTAGTTTTGACTTGAAAACTTTATAAGCTTCAAAGGCCAGGATATTACTAACCAGAATCCATAGGGACCCTCCATATACACCCGTATATTCATACCATTGCGCCAACTGATGCATACCTGCGAGTCCATTGCCCAGCGTCATCCATGGAAAGGCGAGATCCCAGGTCTGGTGCAGGTATTCCATTGCAATATAAAAAGAGATCAGGCCGAAATAAGCGATCTTTTTGCTGGCAACAATGCTCAGTCTGTAATACAGCCAAAAAGCAAAGGTCATTAGTAAAGCACCCAGTCCATAAGGGATTAAGGAGATCAGGAAAGCCACAAAAGCATTGTTTACGGCGCTTATGGCATTGTACACCCAATAAATACTAGCTGTATTCCAAACCAGAAAGGTGAGCCCTGCAGTTAAAAATACTTTTTTACCCTTCTTTGGTACGTCAGACTGGCGGATGGAATCGATAGCCAATAAGAGCGGAACCAGTGCAACCAGGAGTAAAGGTGTGGTATAGGGAATAGGGGGCCAGGCCAGCCACATTAAGAAAGCACTTAATAAAGCCGGCAGGAGAAAGGTCTTGGATTTCATAGGATGACTAAAAGCTATCTAAAATGCTTGCTTTCTTTGCTTCATATTCTTCCTGGGTAATCAGCTGCTTATCGTATAACGTTTTGAGCTTTCTGAGTTTAAGTGTAGTCTCATCTTCAGGTTCTTCAACATGGATAACCGGAACGGGATCAGGCACCACAACAGCTTCCTCGATATGACTGAAATCTGCGATTCCCTGAGGCTGTGCATTAACAGTAACCGGGGAAACGGCCGCTCTTTTATCTTCTATGTCAGATTTTCTTTGTTCTTCTTTAAAGTTCTCCAGCTGCTCATAGGCTGCCTGATATAGTTTCCTGGCTTGCGTTTTAGGAATATATTCGGTGATGATGTTTTCGCCCTGCTGCGGTACGCAGATAAATTTAGAACCAAACAATTCTTCTTTAAAGGACACTTCTTTTATACTCTTCCAGGAAATATCAGTGAATTTCATCGTTATGCCAAAATTGGCAGGCTCACAGTAAAATATACGTTTGTTGCTCACCGCAATACAGTCTGGCAACAAATTGACCGCAGGTTTCTTTTGTACAGCCAGGTAGATCAGTTCCTCATTGCTGGTGAGTATATCATTTAGTTTTCCCAGAACCTTTTCTACGGCTTTAGGATCTTGTTCGTCACTTAAAAATCTATCTATTAATATCATTTGTTCTTCTTGATTAGGTTAAATAACTATTTGTAATCGCGGCCATCTGCCTTTGTCTTTTTCGTTTCGGGCTTACCTGCCACACAAATTACAAATTCTCCCTTTAAAATATTGTTTTCAAAATGTGATTTTATCTCTGCCACGGTACCCCTCACGGTCTCTTCATACATCTTAGTGAGCTCTCTGCTTACCGAGGCCTGTCTCTCTTCCCCAAAATACTGGCCAAACTCTTCCAGCGTCTTTAATAAACGATGAGGACTTTCGTATAATACAATGGTACGCTCTTCTTCCGCAAGTTTTTTAAAACGGGTTTGTCTGCCTTTTTTAACAGGTAAAAAGCCTTCAAAAACAAATGCATCGGTGGGTAAGCCAGAATTGACCAGGGCAGGTACAAATGCTGTAGCTCCCGGAAGACACTCTACCTGAAGGTCATTTTTCAATACTTCCCGCACCAGGAAAAACCCCGGGTCTGATATGGCTGGTGTACCTGCATCTGAAATGAGTGCCACATTCTGTCCTTGTTTCAGGAATTTAATGATCTCAGAGGTTGCCTTGTGCTCGTTATGCTGATGATGAGAGTAAGCCTTTTTATCAATGCCAAAATGCTTAAGTAATGGTGCACTGGTACGGGTATCTTCTGCTAAGATAACATCTGCTTCTTTTAAGACTCTGACGGCCCTGAAAGTCATATCTTCCAGATTACCTATGGGCGTTGGTACAAGAAATAGTTTACCTTCCATGTTATTCTCTCTAAACTCTTGTTATCTTTGTTTAAAATATTATAAATAATGCTGCAAGTTAACTATATCCGCGAAAATAGAGAGAAAGTTTTAGAACGCTTAAGTGTACGTCACTTTAAACAGGTTGAACTGGTTGATGAAATCATTCAAATTGATGATGAACGCAGACAAACTCAAACTTCGCTGGATAACCTTTCTGCTATTGCCAATGCCAGTGCCAAACAAATTGGTGAGCTGATGCGTAATGGGAAAAAAGAGGAAGCTGATGCGATTAAAGCAGAGACTACTGCAAATAAAGATAAAATCAAGCATCTGTCTGATCAGTTAAGTACGATAGAACTGCAATTGCACAATCTGCTGGTACAATTGCCTAATTTGCCTGGGCCTTTGGTTCCTTCAGGAATTACACCAGAAGAGAATGAAGTGGTGCTGACTTATGGTGAACCAGCGGTATTACATGAGCAAGCTTTGCCACATTGGGAACTGACCTCTAAATATGATATTATAGATTTCGAACTGGGAACTAAAATTACCGGAGCGGGATTTCCTGTATATAAAGGCAAAGGTGCCCGTTTGCAACGTGCGCTGATTAACTTTTTTCTGGACCACGCTACTGCAGAGGGTTATAGAGAGATGCAGGTTCCCCATATGGTTAATGAGGCTTCAGGTTTCGGAACTGGACAGCTGCCAGACAAGGAAGGGCAGATGTACCACTCCACTGTAGATAACCTTTATCTGATTCCGACAGCAGAAGTACCGGTAACGAATTTATACAGAGATGTTATTTTAAAAGAAGAAGATCTTCCAATTAAAAATACGGCTTATACACCTTGTTTTCGTCGGGAGGCAGGTTCATATGGTGCACATGTAAGAGGATTAAATAGATTGCACCAATTTGATAAAGTAGAAGTGGTGCAAGTTGTCCATCCCGACAAATCTTACCAGGTGCTGGAGGAGATGAGTACTTATGTACAATCCTTATTAAAAGAACTTGGCCTGCACTTCAGGGTACTTCGCTTATGTGGAGGAGACATGGGCTTCACTTCTGCAATGACCTATGACATGGAAGTATGGAGTGCGGCACAACAACGCTGGCTGGAAGTTTCCTCTGTATCCAATTTTGAGACTTATCAGGCCAACCGTTTAAAACTGAGATTTAAAGGAAATACAGGTAAAACCCAGCTTGCACATACATTAAATGGAAGTGCTTTGGCTTTGCCGCGTATCGTAGCCGCTATTTTAGAAAACTATCAGACTCCTGAGGGTATCCGTATCCCGGAAGCTTTGGTAAAGTATACCGGATTTGATCTGATTGATTAGTCCTCTTCGATTCCCATCGGGATTGACCCGAAAGAAAAAGGCCTTATTGCTTATGCATAAGGCCTTTTTGCAGATAGATATATTTAGGTGAATAATCTCCGGTAATTTGATCTACAGGATCAGGATCAATAAAAGAATAATAATGATGATCGCTCCAACAGAAAGATAAACGCCTCCGCCCATAGCGCGTGCATGTTTTTTCATTTCTTTCAATTCCTTACGCAATTCTTTTCTTTCTTCTTTGGAAAGATTTGATTTATCCATGTGTTTGATTTCTTCCACACGGTCAGTGATACGTTTGAGTTCCACCTGCTGTTCAGCTGTAAGTTCTGTTTTATTCTTGTCTCTGTTCCCAGCTGCCATTACAGTGTTTGCACTAATCCCCAACATAAAGACTAGGGCAAGCGAGTAAATAATTTTCTTCATAAGTTTATTTTTAAGGGTTATGCATGTTATAACAAAAAACCCGCCAAGTTGTTGGCGGGTCTGTTTATGATATAATAAGCTTAAATTTTTATCGATACTGTATAGTGTTCAGATCAATTATTTTAATTCGAAGACTACATTAACTACATAATTCAGTTTGATCTTCTTGAAATCGATTTCCGGGGCTGCAGATTCTGCGGCATCAGCGGCATAAGCAGATTTCATCATTACATTGGCGCGGTACATGGGCTGAGGATAGTTTTCATTGTTGACTTCCTGTACATCAAGTGCGCTTCCCAAATGATCTCCAAGTGCTTCTGCCATATAAGTGCCTTTAGCTTTGGCTGCCTGAATAGCCTTAATTTTCAGCTCTTTCTTCAAAGCCTCAATTTTAGAGTAATCATAACTTTCAATATTGGTATAGGCTACTCCTTTTGGATCAACAGCACCAATAATTGCATTCCATTTGTTTAAGTCTGTTACTTTCAGGCGATATTGTTTACTCACCAGGAAATCCGGATCTTTCTTTTTCTCCGTTGCATAATTATAGCTGGAGAGGTTATTGATCATCAGATTCTCTTTCGGTATACCAGCGTTTTGGATGGCATTGAACAACTGGTTTTCCAGTGTAGTAATGTCTACTTTTTTCTTGCTGTTGTTGTCTTTAAGATACTCTTTTAACGAAATGCTTAAGTAGATAATGTCTGGGGTTACCTCTGTTTCGGCCGAACCGCTAACAGAAATCTTTCTTCTCATATCTACTTGCTGGGCCATGGCGCTCATACTGAATAAGGCAACAAAGGCAAGGGCTACTAATTTTTTCATCTGTTGTGTATTTTTTTTTAATGGTGATGAAGCTATCATGTGCTACCTGATTCTATTCGTTTCGGTTAGTTCAGTGCTGCACATGATGGTTTCATAATGGTATAAATTAATTTCTTTTGTGTGTTTAATATTCAGATGTAATTATCATACCAATTCCATAAGGATAAAAGAAAAAAGAATAGATTAATCTTCAACGATCTCATTATTAGGGCCTATTTCTTCAATAATTTCTTCTTTGAAATAGCTTTTTTGAAATACGAGGATTAAGATTACGCCCACAGAAATAGCTGCATCTGCAATGTTAAAAACGGGTCTGAAGAAAATATAATCTTCCCCTCCCCAGATGGGTACCCATTTTGGGAAGACACCTTCCAGTATAGGAAAGTACATCATATCAACTACGCGACCATGAAACAGACCTGCATAACCATAGATTTTACCATAGAACACAGAGTCAATAATATTACCCAGTGCTCCGGCAAAAATAAGGGCTACATTTAAAATCAGCCCTCTGTGGTATTTGCGCTGAATGAGATAATGCAGGCCATAGCCAATACCAGCTACAGCCGCAATTCTAAATAAAGATAAAGACAGCTTACCAAACTCCCCGCCAAATTCCAGACCAAAGGCCATACCATTGTTCTCTGTGAAATGTATAATGAACCAATTGCCCAGGATTTTAAACTCCTGGCCAATGTACATATGGGTTTTGATCCAGGTTTTTACCGCCTGGTCTATAAGCAATACTAAAAAGATAATTAGTAAAGGTTTGGTATAGCCTTTCATTATGCCTGCTTCAGTTTAGCTTCCATACTCAAGGTTGCATGAGGAACGGCACGTAAACGTTCTTTCTGGATCAGTTTACCGGTTTCCCTACAAATTCCATAAGTTTTGTTTTCAATGCGTACCAGGGCAGCCTCAAGATTTTCAATGAATTTTTTCTGGCGGGCAGCTAACTGATTGATCTGCTCTTTTTCCAAAGTGGCAGAACCATCTTCTAAAGTCTTATATGTTCCGGAAGTATCTTCTGTACCATTAGAGTTCGGGCTACTTAATGAATTGGTTAAAGACAGGAATTCTTCTTTCGCCATACGTAATTTGTCAAGGATCAGGTCTTTGAATTCCTGTAACTCACTATCAGAATACCTTGTTTTCTCAGTTTTTTCCATAATAATTATTGTGTTTCAATCGAAATTAGTAATTCAACATCATCTATTACGATTTTGTTTCCTTTGTCTATATTCTCTGTTAAATTAATGTCATCTGCTAAAATTTCCGAGCAAATGTATTGTTTATTTTGTTCTACTGCGGCGGTGATCAAATTATCCTTTTGTAAACTCACGGTAATCCGATCCGTCACTTCAAAGTTCAGCTCTTTTCTCAAATTCTGGATGCGGTTAATGAGTTCTCTGGATAAGCCTTCCTGTTTCAATTCTTCAGTAATGGTTACATCCAGGGCAACAGTTAAACTGCCCAGATTGGTCACCTGCCATCCCGGTATGTCCTCGGCAATAATCTCAACATCGGCCAGTTGGATCAGATAATCGGTACCCGGGATCAAATATTCTCCGGTACTTTCAAACTGTCCCAGCTGCTCCTGGCTCAGGTTATTGATGACCTCGGCTACCAGCTTCATATCTTTGCCAACTTTTGGCCCAAGGGCTTTAAAGTTAGGTTTGATCTTTTTCTTGATGAAGCCTGCAGTGTCAGTAATATACTCAATATTTTTAATATTCGTTTCGGATAGAATTAATTCTTTTACCAATTCTACTTTGTCTGCAAATTTCTGGTCCAGAACAGGTAAAAGTATCTTGGCTAAAGGCTGACGAACATTGATGCCGGATTTCTTACGGAGCGACAATACCATAGAGGAAATGTCTTGTGCGAGCTGCATCCGTTCGTTCAGGGCAGTATCTATAAGAGATGTCTCTGCTTCTTTCCACAAGGCCAGGTGAATGGATTCGGCAGCGTTCTTGTCTGCTACAGCCAGGTTACGGAACAGCCAGTCTGCAAAGAAAGGCGCTACTGGTGCCATCATCTGAGCCACGCTCATCAGACAGGTATACAGGGTTTCGTAAGCGGCTTTTTTATCAGCAGTCATCTCGCCTTTCCAGAAACGGCGGCGGGACAATCTGATGTACCAATTGCTCAGGTGTTCATCTACAAAAGCCTGGATGGCTCTTGTAGCTCTTGTCGGTTCGTAAGCATTATAGCTTTCATCTACTTCTGCAATCAGCGTTTGCAATAAGGATAAGATCCAGCGGTCCAGTTCGCTGCGCTCGGCAACTGGTGTCAGATTGTTCTGGTCTATCTCAAACTGATCGATATTTGCATATAGTGCAAAGAAAGCATAGGTGTTGTATAGGGTGCCAAAGAATTTACGGCGAATTTCTGCAATACCTTCTGTGTCAAACTTCAGATTGTCCCATGGATTCGCATTGGAAATCATGTACCATCTGGTCGCATCTGGTCCGTACTCTGCCAGTGTTTTGAAAGGATCTACGGCATTGCCCAGGCGTTTGGACATCTTTTGTCCGTTTTTGTCCAGTACGAGTCCGTTAGATACTACATTTTTATACGCAACCTGATCAAAAACCAGGGTGCCGATGGCATGCAGGGTATAAAACCATCCGCGGGTTTGATCTACACCTTCAGCAATAAAATCTGCAGGGAAATCCTTATTGCCGTCAATCTTATCTTTATGCTCAAACGGATAATGCCATTGCGCATAAGGCATGGCACCACTGTCAAACCAAACGTCGATCAGATCGGATTCACGTTTCATTGCTTTGCCTGACGGGGAAAGCAAAATGATTTCGTCTACCACATTTTTATGCAGATCGACCAGGTCATAGTTTTCTTCAGACATGTTTCCGATCTCAAATCCTTTGAAAGGATTTTCTTTTTGCAGACCTGCCTCAATAGATTTTTCTATCGCCTGGTACAGCTCTTCTACAGAGCCAATGATCATCTCTTCTTTTTTGTCTTCTGTTCTCCAGATCGGCAAAGGAATTCCCCAGTATCTGGAACGCGAAAGGTTCCAGTCATTGGCATTTTTTAACCAGTTTCCAAAACGACCTTCACCAGTGGATTTTGGTTTCCAGTTAATGGTTTCGTTCAGGTCAAACATACGGTCTTTCACATCCGTTACTTTAATGAACCAGGAATCCAGCGGGTAATATAAGAGTGGCTCGTCAGTTCTCCAGCTGTGTGGATAACTGTGCACATATTTCTCTACCTTAAAGGCTTTATTTTCTTCTTTTAAACGGATGGCGATTTCTACGTCCACAGATTTTTCCGGGGCTTCACCAGCGTTGTAGTACTCATTCTTTACATATTTACCTGCAAGATCTCCCAAATGCGAGGTGAACTTACCCTGCAAATCTACCAGGGGCACTGGTGTTCCGTTTTCATCCAGAACCAGCATTGGCGGAACTTCCGGGGTAGCTTCTTTTGCCACTTTAGCATCATCTGCGCCAAAAGTAGGGGCCGTGTGTACAATACCGGTTCCATCTTCTGTGGTTACAAAGTCGCCAGAGATGACACGGAATGCATTTTCAGGGTTTTGGTAAGGAAGGGTATAGGGTAAAAGCTGTTCATATCTGATGCCCACCAGATCTGTACCTTTACACTCCGTTAAAATCTGGTAAGGGATTTTTTTATCACCTGCGGTAAAATTATCGAAGTCTTCGGCTGAAGCACTTTCGAAGTATACTTTGTTGAATTGTTTTCCAACCAGGTTCTTTGCCAGAATCACATTTACCTGCAGAAAGGTATACTGGTTAAAAGTTTTGACCAATACATAGTCTATTTTAGGTCCAACGGTTAAAGCGGTATTGGAAGGCAATGTCCAGGGGGTTGTTGTCCAGGCCATCAGGTGGATTTCTCCAAATCCCTGTAAAAACACGGGAAGGGTTTCTGCCAATGATTTAAACTGTGCAACAATAGTGGTGTCGGTAACATCTCTGTAAGCACCTGGCTGATTAACTTCGTGAGAACTCAGTCCTGTTCCGGCTTTTGGAGAATAGGGTTGTATGGTATAACCTTTGTATAGAAGGCCTTTATCGTAGATTTGTTTTAAAAGCCACCAGACAGATTCCATGTATTTGGACTTGTAGGTCACATATGGATCACCCATATCTACCCAATAGCCCATTTGTTCGGTCAGGTCATTCCATACGTCGGTATAACGCATCACTGTTTTTTTACAGGCTTCGTTATAATCTTCTATGGAAATGGTTTTGCCAATGTCTTCTTTGGTAATGCCGAGTTCTTTTTCAGTTCCAAGTTCTACAGGTAATCCATGGGTGTCCCAGCCGGCTTTTCGTTTTACCTGGAAACCTTTTTGTGTTTTGTAACGGCAAAAAATATCTTTAATTGCACGGGCCATTACGTGGTGGATCCCCGGCATGCCATTGGCAGAAGGGGGGCCTTCGTAAAAAGTAAACGGATTGGACTCAGGACGAGTAGAAATGCTTTTTTCAAAGATGTTCTCCTTTTTCCAAAATTCAAGTATTTCTTTGCTTAGTTTAGCTAGTTCCAGTTGTTTAAATTCCCTATACATCAATCAAGTATCTCCAAAAAATTAAGGTTGCAAAGTTAAGATATTAAAATTAAGTTTTTCTCACGGCAGCGGCATAATTTTAATGAATTGTTTGGAAAATTCTGTACAGCTGCTTCAAGACTAACGATATCAGGTCCGCTGAAGAAGCGGACAGATCTCTGAGGTCTTTCCGCAGCGTACGAGAATTTTCCTTAGCAAATTGCAGAGGGTGGGTGGTAACCGGGCAGGATGCAGAGACCGGGTTGGACAGTCTAGCCCATATATCTTCATCAGGATATACTTTGATCAAATAGTTCATAAATAGCCTCTTTGAAAAGTGGTATTATAGAAAATTTTCACAAAATCTGCTGAAAAGCTTTGTCGTGAAGTGAAGAAAAGTGCCTAAAGTCCCCTTATCTTTGCCGTATGACAAAACACCTGAAAATAGGCATGATTTGTATGGCCGGTGCTGTGTTACTGATGCCAGTTGCCTTGTTGCTTAAAAATACAAATACGGCGGCTTGTATCGCAATACTTATTGCCAGTATGCTTCTTGAAGTAATTGGATTGATATTTGTGATTGTAAGCTTTATCAAAAGAAAAAAATCTTAACAGCAGATTTATGGTAAAGGTACTTAAGCTCCAAAAAGCAGTTATAGTGATTGTTTTAGGGTTATTACTGCTGATTCCTTATAAGGTAATGAGCATAAAGAGAATGGATTCGAGTATCTATTTCCTGGAAGCATCGGGTGCTTTACTCATCATTGGTGCATTGATGTTCTTGTACCCGATCCTGTTAGGTAAGAAAGACAAAGAAGGAAATGTAGAGCTGGATCCGGAGCAGGAAATCGTGGAAGAGGCAGATGGTACGAATTAAAATAGCCCTGAAATGAAAAAACTGCCCTTTATGGGGCAGTTTTCACAATATATGTAATAAGGAACTTTAGATTACTTGAACATTTACTGCATTTAATCCTTTACGACCTTGTTCTACGTTATAAGAAACCTTGTCGTTTTCACGGATTTCGCCTAAAAGGCCACTTGAGTGAACAAAGATTTCGCTATCTCCGTTAGATGGGATAATGAAACCAAAACCTTTTGACTCATTGAAAAATTTTACTACTCCTTCTTGCATTGTATTATTTTTAAAAAATTGAGTTGCTAAGGTAGGTACAAATAACTGAAAATCAGTAAAATTTATAATTTATTTTGCTTTCCGGCCCTTTACAACAGAATTAAGCAGGTTCTGATTACTGCCTGTGGTTTGAAAAATGATGTTTTTTAAATTTATTTTTAATAAGAAAAGCCGGATCGCTCCAGCTCTTCTTATTAGGTAGATGTTAACAATTGGGATTATTTAACAGCTTTACCGTCTTTATCCATTTTGATGGTAGCCGTTTTATCTTCTTTCTTTAAATTGATTTCGTAGTAAGAAGTTTTATCTGCATTAGTTACTAAAAATGCAGCAGTTGGTGTCCATTGTTTAATCGGATCTGTTTGAAGTGTAGTTTGTACCGGAGCTGGCAGATCTTTAAGTTCAACGGGTGCTTTTGTAGCACTATCTTGTTGTAAAGTGTATTTAACTTCTGTTTTAATTTCGCTTGCTTTTACTGTGGTTAATCCAACGAAAGCTAAAAATGCTGCTGATAAGATGATCTTTTTCATATTCTAAGTATTTCGATTAATAATCTTGTTAATTACGATTAGAATAGATTTAATAATGATGCCGAAGCCTTTTGTTTCTGGCACTAGTCTGATTATCAGTGTTTTGTTTGTTTTTGGCTACTTTGGAATTGTGGAGTATGTCAACAGTTTGCGGAAGGACTGGTCGAAAACAACAATGGCCGTAGTCTCTTTTTACAAGAACTGCGGCCATGATATTTTGAAATGTAGATGCTAGTTCTGTATTCCGGCTATTTCTACCACTTCGTTAACGTCTGCATTATAGTCTACACCTGGTACTTCGAAACCGAAAAGATTAAAGAAGTCTGTGCTGTAGCCTTTAAGGTCTCCGATGGCAGGAAGGGTTTCTGTTGTGGCCTGTTCCCACAATTCGGCAACTTTATGCTGCACATCTTCGCGCATTTCCCAGTCGTCTATTCTGATCCTTCCCTTTTCATCAGTAGGGATTTCCTTGCTGGTGTACAGGCGGTCCTGGAATAAACGCTGAATTTGTTCAATGCAGCCTTCGTGGATGCCTTTTTCCTTCATTATTTTATACAACAATGAAATATATAAAGGGATAACAGGAATTGCTGAACTGGCCTGAGTAACCAGAGCTTTATTTACAGAAACATAAGCTTTGCCATTAAGATCTTTCAATTTATCTGTAATGGTAAAGGCAGTGGCTTCCAAATGGTCTTTTGCACGGCCAATGGTGCCTTTGCGGTAAACAGGTTCTGTAAGTAATGGACCAATATAAGAGTAGGCTACAGTTGTAGCTCCCGGGGCCAAAAGGTTTTCTGCTTTTAAAGCATCTATCCACATTTCCCAGTCTTCTCCACCCATTACTTTAATGGTGTTTTCTATTTCTTCTTCGTTGGCTGGCTGAATAGAGATTTCAGATACGATACCGGTATGGAAGTCGACCGTTTTGTTGGTAAAGGCTTCTCCGATTGGTTTTAAGGTTGAATTATGGGTAATACCTGTAACAGGATCAGTTCTTCTGGGAGAGGCTAAACTGTAGATCACCAGGTCTATCTGTCCAAGGTCCGCCTTAATGAGATCTATGGTTTGTTGTTTGATTTCTGTAGAAAAGGCATCTCCATTGATGCTTTTAGCATAAAGACCAGCTTCATGGGCTTGTTGTTCAAAGGCGGCAGAATTGTACCATCCTGGTGAGGCTGGTTTGCCGGGTGCTGATGGTTTTTCGAAGAATACACCTATAGTAGCGGCATTTGATCCAAAGGCACTGGTAATCCTGGAGGCTAGTCCAAAGCCAGTTGAGGCACCAATAACCAGTACTTTTTTAGGTCCATTTATGGCACCCTTTGATTTTACATAGCTGATCTGATTTTTAACATTTTGCTCGCATCCTTTTGGGTGTGAGGTAAGGCAGATAAAACCACGTGTTTTAGGAACAATAATCATAAAATGTTTTTTATATTCTAATTGTAATAATTAAAAATACGGAAGGCGTAATTTAAGGTAAACCTAATGTTTTTATTTAATTCCAATAGGATAAAAAAATAAAAGACACCTTTTGGGGTGTCTTTTACAGGTAAGGTTAAGAAATATTAACCCAATATTTTCCGGATGCTCTGTTCTGCGTATCCTGCACTTGCCGTCATCCCTTTGCCGCCTATGGCCGTACGGATATGGATCCGATTGTCCAGGTCATATTCTACAATATGATGGGTTGGGTGTTGTGGATAAAATCCTGCCCAGGTACTTTGAAGGCCTCTGACATTGAAATCGGCAATTCGTTCTGCTTCTTTTAGCATGAGTTCATTCACGTGCTGGTCCAGATTGAAACCTAACTGGTCAAACTGATTTACTCCGGCATAGATATGGGAGTCTCCTATAATAATGCTGTTATCGGCTGCTTTTTTAAACAAGATATGAATGCCCCATTTTTTGAGTTCTTCATAGTGTTCCGGGGTTTTTATACTTTGGAAAGAAGGGCAATAATGCTCGAAACTTTCGTATCTTCTGATGGTCAGTCCGGTGAGTATATTGCCCTCCAGCTGTATACCTGGCATCGGAATGCTCCTCATCATTTGGAGCTTGCTGATTACAATTCCACTGTTGCTGAACAATTCAGGGTAGAGTAGTTTAAATTCGTAGCCATTACAGATGATGGCCTTTTCTGCATTATAGATAATTCCACTGCTTGTTTTAACCTCAATACCGCCCCCTTTTGAAACACAGTCAATGACCGGGGTGTTGTAGCAGAGGGTGTAAGTGTCGAATTTCGATTGCATATAACGATGCAGGTTATAAATCATCAGTTCAGGCTCTACACTAACTTCCTGTGGGAAATAAAGTGCTTCTTTGGCATAGGATGCTTTTATAGAAGGATATTTTGCAAGAACGGCTTCTTTGCTGAGCAGCTCTGCGGTGTAACCCAAGGTATCATAATGAGCTTTAAGTTCGTGAATTAAGGTTTGTTCGTCGTCATCAGAGGCAATATAGACACTTCCATTTTTACGGACGGATATATCATATTCTTTTTGGATGGATTGGTAAATCTCCAGTCCCCTGGCTCCATATTCGAACCATTCCGCTTCCATACCAGAAGGTACTACCTGCCCAAAATTGCGTACCGTTGAACCTACCGGATAGTTGTCTTTTTCCAGTTGAAGTACAGTTTTGCCTTCGGTTAAGGCATGATAAGCGTGAAAGGTTCCGAGTATGCCTCCGCCAATGATGATAAGGTCAAAATGTTGATCAGCCATGGTTTATAATTTTAGTTGATACTTATTTCCGGCTCGGGGAGCCGTTCTGGGTAAGTGGTGTTTTTTTTAGTTTCTTTTATTGTTTTCCTTCTGAAATAGAGCAAAGAGAGTACGCTGCAAGTACCGCCTATAAGTGGCACCGCCATTAAGCATTGCTTGAAAAAATGTGCCCAACTGATGTCCGTATGTCCAAATTCTCTGAACAGGAGTACAGAAAAACTTCCTACATAACCGATGGAGTCCGCCACGTACATAATGAAGCCTATATTACTTTTGTGGTGGAAGTTAGCAATCATTCTTTCAAAAAAGATGGCATTATAGGGGATATAGCCCATATACAAACCTGTTCCCAATAGGGCCATCCAGGTTACCGGACCAATATGCCCGCGATCAAAAAGAAATGTGCTGACACCAACCAGTAAACAGCCGGCAATGATCATGATATGGATGACCGTAAAGGCTTTAAGGTTGTTTTTAATCAGGATCAACAGCCCCATCATGGCCAGTATAACGATAGAAATTACGGTATCTATTTGTGTATAGATGTGGTTGTTGTGGATACCAAGTCCATTCCAGATCTCTACTTCGAAATTATCCCGCATATCCCGGATACAGGTTAGAAGGACATAAGTGATGATGGTGAGAGCAATACCGGGCAGGAAGGTGCGAATGAATGTGCCCCTCTGTTTTGCGTCCATTGGGACTCTTTTAGTTCTTAGCTGCTGATCTTCTTTCGTTGGTGGAGGGATGATCTCCAGGCAGAAGACGAAGAGCAGTAAGGGAAGTAAGAAGACCAATCCGGTTAAAAAGGGCATCCAGTAATCGCTTACATTGAAAGCAGACATGAGTATGCGGGCCACAGTTTTTACAAAACCTGAAGCAAAAATGAGGCTAATGGACATCAGTGCCCCCATAAATTCAGTGGTTCGCCTTCCTTCCAGGTAGCTGAACACCAGTCCCCAGATCATGCCTAAAGGAAATCCGTTCAACAACAGAAAGACAATGTTGTAGGGCGCAGGAATCAAAGCAAAACCCAAAAGCGCGATCCAGGAAACAAGAATCAGAAGGAGGATGCTCTTTGCACGATGGCTCTTCCCCGATTCTGAGATAAAACGGATCCCATAGAATTTACTCAGCGTATAACCAACCATTTGTGCAACCACAAGCCAGACTTTGTAATCTATATGCAGGAATTCCTGGTGTTCGAAGGTGGCCGAAGCAAAAGCTTTTCTAAAAGCATACATACTGGTATAACATCCAAATGCAGCTATACCTCCAAGTATGGTGATGATCCAATAAGGCCAGTTGGAAACTTTTTGGCGGATAATGCTGAGCAGGTTCATTCTTTAGGCTTTCTTTTTTTACATTGCAATACTAAACATTGTTTATTATTTGTAAACAAAAGTTAAGTTATGAAATTGTTAAGCTTTAATGAAGCCTAGTGTACAAATGCTTCTTTTACGGGCTGGCCTCTCCAGCTCTGTGGCGGGGTAAGCCCCATGATCCAGGCTAAGGTAGCCGCGGTATCGTATGTAATGATCACGTCTTTGATTTCATGATTTTTCCGGACACCAGGACCGGATATGATCCAGGGGATTTGTATTTCATCGAGTGATTTTCCACCGTGACCTTTGCCTGTTCCGCCATGATCGGCTGTAACCAGGATAATGGTCTCATCTGCTATACCCGCATCTTTTACAGCTTTGATAATTTTTCCTATGCGTTGGTCTACCAACTCCAGCTGCTTATAATAAGCTGGGGTACGGTGCCCTATATTATGGCCTGTGCCATCTGGTTCATCAAGATGAAGGAAGGTGAATAACGGTTTTTCCTTGCGGATAATGGCTGCTGCGGTGTCGGCACAAACATCATCTTTATCTTTTCCGTCTACAATAATATTGACCGACTGACGCTCAAATAAGTGTGCAATTCCTCCCCAACTATATACAATTGCGGTTTTCGCGTCTTTTTTTTGATCTCTGATGACACTGAATATTCCAGGGAACATATTATAACTGGTTTTTGTTACCGATGGAATCTCGGGTGTTTTGCTGTCCCATTCTGTGTAGCCGTGTTCAGTTGGTCCGGCACCCATCAGTAAAGAAGCCCAGTTTACGGCACTGGAAGATGGAAGTACGCAGCGGGCTTTCGCTGTCCAGGAGCCATTCGCCATCATCCCTTTAAGATTAGGCATATTGGCTTCATTTAAGGCATAGCCTCCAAATCCATCACAGCCAATCAGTACAACGTGTTTGATTTTTTTCAATTGAGCTGTTGCTGTAAGGGAAAGGCATAGCAGAAGCAGGGTAATTTTTAGATAATTCTTCATAATTATTTTTTATCGTGTAAAACTAAGTGATAGTTATAAATATGAAGATAGAGTTTTGTTAAGTATTTATAAACAATGTTTATAAAATGTTACTCAAAAAAATACACCACCAGCATGAGTGCTTTAGTCGTTCCAATATTTACGGGAGTGTGCGAAAGCCTGCCATCAAAAAGCATAGAATCTCCTTTTTCCAGGATGACTTTCTTTTTGGAGAATTGGTACTCCACTTTGCCTTCAATCATATACTTAAACTCATAAGCTTCAGTTTTAACCATAGGTCTGTGCGCATTGACTTCCAGTTCGAGCAAGACAAAGTCGGCTGTAGAGAATTTGATGTTCTTGGTTAAGATACGGGAATAGTTAAAACCAATAGCCTGTTCTTTTTCAAATTGCTGATATTGGTCTCTTCTTTTGACCAGGACCGGAGCATCTTTTTTATGAAAATTAATGTCTTTGAAGAAGCTGTTCAGATCAATTTCAAGACTTTTGATAATGTCCATGAGTACCATAAGAGAAGGAATAGTTCTGCTGTTCTCTATTTGAGAGATCAGACCTTTGCTTACTTCTGCTTTATCTGCCAGCTCCTGTACGGTAATACCTAGTTCTTTGCGGCGTTCTTTAATTTTAAGACTTATTTGTAAAAGGATTTCCTCCTGCATGAGTAACGTGGTTTATATATGCGAATGTATCGCTTTTTTTTAACCGCTAATGCTTAAATAATGTTAATTTTTAAAGATATAATTGATTTGTTGATGACGGTATGCCAAAATCAAATACTAATAAGCCAATTTAACTAAATAATCAGCCGGGATAATTTGTTCAATTGCATTATCCAAATATAATTTTTAACCTAACCAAACGAACGATGAAATTGAACAAAAGACCTGCCGTCTTCAGGCGAGAATAGCTACACCGATAATTTTTCTTAAATCATAGGTCTCTACTCAATGGGATAAGCTTTAATGAAGCTGGTCTTATTGAAAGCTATTGTTTTAACTAAAATTTCCAGTCCAGACAGCGTATGTCCTGTCAGGATTCAGCGATTAAAAAACGATTATTTGATTTTTAAACAAGACAGTATGAAGAAAACTTATACTAAGGATTTCTATTTGCCATGGAAATGGAAACATGGTAATACCCTGCAATTCGGTGCCGCTTTTTTTATGGTCCTGGCGATGTTGTTTTCTATACCATCATATGCTCAAAAAGCGATCAGGGTAAAGGGAATTGTAAAAGATGATCAGGGAGCAGCGCTCCCTGGTGTAAGTGTTCGGGTTAAAGGTACCTCAGTTGGTACTTCTACCGGGAAAAATGGCGAGTATAGCCTGGATATAAATGGAAATGGTGCGGTAATTACGTTCTTTTACATTGGTTATTTGACCCAGGAAATACCGGTTGGAGGTAAAACAGAGATCAATGTGAGCCTGAAAGAGGACATGAGCAGCTTGAATGAAGTCGTTGTTACCGGATTTGGGCAAGCCGTTAAAAAAAGAGATCTGACCGGTGCAGTTGCATCTGTAACCGATAAGCAGATTAAAGAGCGTCAGCCTGTTACTTTATTTGAGGCTTTACAAGGACAAGCAGCTGGGGTAATGGTGACTACAGAAGGTGGGGATCCTTCCGGACAAGGTACAATTCAGATTCGGGGTGCGTCTAGTATTAATGCCGGTAATGGACCATTATATGTTATCGATGGTATTACAAGTGAAAATGCAGATTTCGTTAATCCAATGGATATTGCCTCTGTAGAAATTCTAAAGGATGCTTCTTCAGCGGCAATTTACGGCGCAAGGGGAGCTAACGGTGTAATTATCATTACAACTAAGAGGGGTAAAGAAGGAAGAGCTTCTGTTAATGCGAGCTACAATAATATTTTTGGAAAGCTTGCGCATAAGCTTCATACTCTAAGTGCTGATGAATTGCGTAAGTATCGTTCTATGAGGAGTGGCGGAAATGGTGCTAATCCGGATTCATTAAATCCATATACCAATGCCGATAATGATTTCCAGGATTTATTGTTCCAGACCTCCAACAGGAAGGTTGTCGCTTTAACCGTTAGTGGCGGACAAAAAGGATCTACCTATTATGCAGGTGCAAATTATACGGATGACAAATCCATTGTGCTGAACAGTACACTTAAACGTTTGCAAACGAAATTGAACGTAGAAAGTAAGTTAAGCGACAGGTTGAAGCTGAGCAATAACCTGGCTTTTGCCTGGCAAACAGGAAATGAGATTCCTGTTGGTACCAGCGCTAAGCAAGTGTTCGAGAAGAACCCCTGGACCACGATTTACCGGCCAGATGGCTCACTGGCGGGTTATATAGAGTCTAAGCGAAACCCGGTTGCCTACGCCTTGCTGGTCAGTGATGTGGACAACAACTATACGGTTCAGTACAATACGAAAGCAGATTATCAATTGTCAAAATATTTTACGCTGACCGGCGTATTTAATGCACAATTGGACAACAAGACCAATAAGACTTTTTCTCCGGCTTCATTAACCAGCGGTGGAACTGGGGATGCTACCGGAAGCAATACATTTAACAAACGGTTTTATTGGGAAAGTCAGACCTATTTAAACTACAACAGAACTTTTGGTAAAGATCATACGGTTACCGGCGTACTTGGTTTGACTGCCGACAGGGCAAGGAATGATGGGTACACTATAGGAATGAAAAATTACTTGTCGGAAGAGATCAATACCTCCAATGCGGCGACAATTGATTTGCTCCGGACCCGGACTACGGCCTCTGCGGTAGCAAGTGCTGCAGCATTTATACGTGGTAATTATAGTTATAAAGGGCGCTATATCGCACAAGTCAATTATCGCCGGGATGGATCTTCAAAATTCGGCGATCTTAATAAATGGGGTAATTTTTATTCCGGTTCTGCAGCCTGGCGTTTTTCAGATGAAAAATTCATGACCTTTGCCAAAGCTTTTCTGGAGGATGCAAAGTTTAGGGTGAGTTATGGGCAGGTAGGTAACGACGCCATTAACCCATACGGTTATTTCAATGTGATGGAGTTTGGCAACTATTATTACAATGGCCAGCTGAGTGCAACGGAAAGTCTGACCATGGGTAACCCTAAAATTAAATGGGAAACGGTAAATACAGGGAATGTTGGGATGGACCTGACCTTTTTTAAAGGTAGGTTGAATCTGACGGCGGATTACTATAAAAAGACAACATCTGATCTTTTATACGGAAATGAAATTCCTAAAGAAACCGGTAAGTCAAAATCGACAGTCAACCTGGGAACTATAGAGAACAGCGGTCTGGAATTTGCGGTGGGGGCAACACCTATTAACAAAAAGGATTTTTCATGGAATACAACATTTAATATTTCTTTTCAAAGAGGAAAAGTTAAAGAACTCGCGAACCATGTGCCTTACCTGGCAGGAAATATTTTCTATGTCTATGAGGGCGGTAAAATCGGGGATATGTATGTCTATAAAAACCTTGGAGTTTACTCCTATGATGCATCAAATGCCTATAACCAGCAAGGCGTAAAATTGACACCCGACCTGTCTACCTTATATATTGATCAGGCCACAGGATTAGGAAAAGCCCGTCGCTATACTTTAAACGGACAAGAGTATTCGGGTACCGTATATCAGAAGAAGAGCGGAGACTATATTCTCCGCGGGGGGGATACGGAGTGGCAGGATACCAATAATGATGGTGTTATTGATGAAAAGGATATTGTGATTGGCGGAAATGGGGTGCCCAAGTATTATTTTGGATTCAGCAACACCTTCAGATATAAACAATTTTCACTGAACCTGCTGTTTAATGGCCAGGTAGGAAACCAGATTTATAATTCGGTTGCAAATGGACAAAATACAGGCAGTTCAACCTATTCTCCACCAACTTATGAGATGACTCAGAATTCATGGTGGAAACAAGGGGATGTTGCAAGCTATCCTAATATCTTAAAGAAGGATGATAATGGAAATATCCGGAATGGCTACAATAGCTTGTATATCGAGGACGGAACATTCATCAGGCTGCAAAGTGCCAGACTTGCTTATACTTTCGATCCAAAGTTGATGAACAGAATTAAGATGAGCTCAGCAACTGTCTTTGTCTATGGTACCAATCTGGCCACCTGGACAAATTACAGCTGGTATGATCCTGAATTTACCTCTAATGTACTGACTCCTGGAGTAGATGGTGGTAAGTACCCAAGAAGAAGAGAAATAGGGTTTGGTATTAATGTTAATTTTTAAGGGAATGAAAAAGATAAATAAAATTGCCCTGCTGTTAGTAGCACTAATGTCGTTGGGCAGCTGTAAAAAATTTCTTGAAGAAAAGCCTTTAAGTCAGGTACAGGTATCTGATTATTTTAAGTCAGTAAAAGATATTAATGCTTCTCTTGCCGGGATGTATGGCTCTTTTCAATTGGAGATGATCGGAGATGGAGTGAACAAGTATGGAGGGAAATATCATTACTGGGGAGAAGGAAGGTCTGATAATTTTGATGAGTCCGGATATACAAATTCCATTATGAGCCAGCTGGCTTTTAATGTGCTGACCTCTGGAAACTCTGTATCGAACTGGGAAGGCTTGTACAGAACAATTGCTGTCGCAAATAACGCGATTAAATATTTTCCTGAGATCCCAAAGTATGATATTACGGCGACCAAAACCATTGTAAACAATGGCTTGGCGCAAGCCTATGCAATGAGGGCGATGTGTTATTTTTATATCATCCGCTTGTGGGGCGATGCCCCTATGCGTACAGCTCCTTATGATGATCTGGCTCAGGAACCCAAGCTGGAAAGAACTTCTAAAGATGTTTTAATGGATAAGATCATTATTCCTGATCTTCTAAATGCCTATGAGCTCATTCAAAAAGGGCAAACGGCAAACATCTGGAACATCAATGAGGGCGCCGTTGCGGCCATGCTTGCTGATGTTTACATGTGGAAAGCTGGCACCACAAGCAATAACGCTGATTATACGAATGCGGTTACCTGGTTTCAGAAGCTATTTGCAGCTAAAGGAGCAACCGGGGCGGCATATGGTGAAGGGGCTGCAAATCTGGAACCCACCGCGACCTGGAAGAATCTTTTTTTAAGTCCGGCAACTACAAAAGAAGCCATCTGGAGTATTCATTGGGACAATGCTAATAATGGCTGTGCCTGTATCCCGGTTTCCAAGATGAAAAGCAACAATCCGGTCACAGTCGATTCTTTAATCCATGCAGACTGGAAAAAAAATAAGCTGGATACACGCGTAACCAAGACGATCGATACATTGACAGGAACCAATCATCAGGATAAATTGCTTAAGTACTATAACCTGAGCTCTGTGCCTACAAGTACTAAACCTGAAGATTTATCAGTTTACCTGGTGATGTACCGTTTGGGAGATATGTTTTTGTTGTATGCAGAAGCGTTGAACAAGACCGGCAACCAGACAAAGGCACTCAGTATGATGAATTTGATTCATCAACGCGCAGGTTTGCCGGCAATTTTGCCAACAGATCCGCTGGTTGCAACCGGAGGGGCACTGGATGCGGTGAAGCTGGAAGATGCCATTCTGAAAGAACGACAGTATGAACTTTTTGGAGAAGGAAAAAGATGGTTTGACCTGGTGCGTACCAATCATGTCAATAAAATTATGGATCCAGTTATCAACAGAAGAACGTTCTATGCTACAAAAATTCCTTCGACTCTTGGGTTTGGAAGCAATATGGGCCGCTTGCTTTGGCCGTTGTATAAAACTTTGTTAGAGGACAACTCAAAACTAGTTCAGAATCAGCCTTATAATTAATTATTATGAACCCATCATGATTTTTTAAACCACACAGTGGTATGAACCGAACTTGTGAGCTCTTGAACACAAAAAAGAACATAAACACTGGTGAAAAATAAATCTGATAGCTTCATCACAATTGAAAATCAAATTATGTACAGATGAAAAAGATGAATTTTATTAAGGGAAAAATAATAGTTTTTCTAAGTGTAACTGTTTTTATTTCAGGTTGTTCTTTGGCCGGGTTGGATTTGCAGAAAGACTATAACCGTACACCACATACTCTAGATCCGCATATCAACAAGAGCGCCTGGGCTTTTATTAAAGAGAGAGCGACAACAGGTGATAAAACTTTTGAACGGTTAATGGCCGGTATTGTGTATTCTGGAATTGATACGATGGAATATATGAAGCCTGGAAGAACATTTATTGTACTGAATAAGGATGCGGTAAGTGTTACCGGAAAAGCGCCAAACGGAGTTTTTCAGAATTTTCTGGTCAATGGTAAAGCTCCTGCCGACTGGACAGCCTATCCAAAGGAATTTGTGAAAAATTATCTGTTGTATCTGATCGTTCCGGGTGAATATAATCACTATACCTTGCCCCCGATCAAATCGGTAGAGGTGCAAACGCTGTCACCAAAAGGATATTGGAATGCATTACCTGCGGGTATTACTTTGGACGGATTTGCTGCCAATCCTGATTCAAAGATGTTTTTAAGGGTATCGAATGGATCAAACGGAAATACTCAGGATTATCCGATTTTGATCAACGACAATAATAATAACGTTCGGACCTCAGATATTCTGGCCACTAATGGAACGGTGCATGTTGTGGAAAGATTTGTGACACCAATACTTCCGGGTGTAGTTTATTAGCGCTTCCCGGGCAGTTACTGATATTTAGCTGTGACTGCCCGGTTTTTGAATGCAATGTGCATAAGTACTGATTTCCCTGTTTGTCGGTCAGGGTCAGTGAATTTTGAAAATAAATACATAATATTGATGCGGTTAATATGAACTTTAATCTAACCGGATCCAGATGTATAACGATAAATCTCCTTTAAATTCGTCGGAAAGAGAACTCCTGGGCAGGATTGCTGGTGGAGATCAGAAAGCTTTCACAGAATTATTTGAGAATTATCAGGCGATGGTTTATGATTATTCTATGAAACTAACCCGCTCTAAGACCCAGGCTGAAGAGATTGTCCAAAACATTTTTATTAAAATCTGGATAAACCGGAAGGGAATTCTGGATATTGAAAATTTCGGCGCTTATTTAAACCGGGCTACACGGAACCACAGTTATTCTGCTTTAAGAAAAATTGCCGCGCAAGCGGTAAGAGAAATGGAATTGACAGAAGAAGGTATACCTGGCGGGGTGAATACCGAACATCGGGTTTTATATAATGAATCTGCAAGAATATTGAAATCGGTTGTAGATAAACTGCCACCGCAGCGTAAATTGGTATATGAGCTATGCCATGAGCAGGGTTTAAAATATGAAGAAGTGGCTGAAAAATTAAATATTTCAGCCGGGACGGTCCATAAGCATATGAAGTTGGCTTTGAAGACCATCAGGAAGCATTTTACAGGTCTCGAATTGTGGTTATTGGTCTTATTATTCTTAAAAAAATAGAGATAAATAAAAATATTTTTATTTCGGTTACCCCGTCTTGAGTTTTCATGCGTCAGTGAAGAAATAGATGCTGCGGCGTCTGTATATTTATGAAGACAGAAACGAACTTAAGACAATTATTCGATCAATACATTAAAGGGACTTCCACACCGGAGGAAACAAATGCATTTTTTGTATTGGTGAATGATCCGGCACATCAGGATGCTGTTCAGCAGTTGATGGAAGAATATCTCTTGCAGGGAACGTTTGTGGATGGCATGGAAGCGGATCAGAAACAAAATATGCTTCAACATATTTTTTCTGCGGACCATAAGGTGAGTTCGGAAGATAAGAAGCATCCGCGCAGGATTGTATCCATGTGGACATCCTGGATCTCTGTGGCTGCTGTTTTATGTATTGTGTTTACAGGTTTATATATCATGCGAAAGCATACGGAGAAAGTGACCTATACCCGATATAACGGGGAGCTTGCTCCTGGAGGAAATAAGGCAACACTGGTTCTTGCTGACGGAAGAAAAGTTTCTTTAACGGATGCAGCCAATGGAAAGCTGGCGGAGCAGGCTGGTGTGAGCATCAGGAAAACTGCAGATGGGCAATTGGTCTATGAAACTGGAAATCCGGAGGTACAAGATCAGAATCTGCGTTACAATACGATTTCTACCCCGGCGGGAGGAGAGTATCAGGTCATTTTGCCAGATGGTACCCATGTATGGCTGAATGCCGCTTCTTCCTTGAAATATCCGGTTTCTTTTGCCCATTTAAAGGAGCGTAAAGTAGAGTTAAAAGGAGAGGCATATTTCGAAGTTTCAAAGCTTAAAGTAGGCGCGCTCAGACTACCCTTTATCGTGACCAGCAATCAACAGGAGGTTGAAGTATTGGGAACTCATTTTAACATCAACAGTTATGAAGAAAGTGATGGAGTGGAAACCACTTTACTGGAAGGAAGTGTTAAAGTGAGTCGTGCAGGGGTATTTGAAAAAGTTATTGTTCCTGGAGAGCAGTCAAGAGTGAACGACCATATTAAGGTTTTTAAAGTAGATACAGCAAATGCAGTGGCCTGGAAAAATGGACTTTTTAAATTTGATAATGCCAGTATAAGAGATGTGATGAGCCAGTTGTCCAGGTGGTATGATATTGACGTAGAATATATTGGTAATATTCCGGGGAATAAGTTTAATGGAGAGATCTACCGGAACATGAATGCGTCCAAAGCATTTAAGATTTTGAGTTTGGCCAATATCAACTTCAGAGTGGAGGCACCGAGTAAAGGAACGGCCAGAAAGAGAATAATTATTACTGGAGATTAAAGCACAAATTCCCCATGTTTTAGGGTTGTAAAACCCGGACGAGCAAATATAAATTTAACCAAATAAACCAGACTGACATGAACAAACATCTACGAAGGCGCACTTAGGCTGTGAAGGGACTTAAATAAAAAACCGGACAATGCTTGGACCCATTGACCGGCTAAAGATTTGAGCTAACCCTCCGATGATACATCGGAAAATTAATCTGTACTAATTTCTGTTTAACCCAAATCAACTCAAAAGTATGAAAATAAATGCTTTTAACCGAGGTATGTCTTTTAAGACATACCATAAACTGCTATTGATAATGAAATTAACCACTTTCATCCTCATGATAGCCCTTGTTCAGGCCAGCGCTGCGGTGGTGGCACAAAAAGTTAACCTGAATCAACGGAATAAACCGCTTTCAACGGTGTTGCGCGATATTAAAAACCAAACCGGTTATGTTTTCTTAAGTAATGATTTTGATCCGGCGAAAGAGGTCGTGTCTGTA
>Ga0182008_10000213_pt1 | contig 45587 bp, 46 predicted proteins | sample Sormic07211129_1_FD_120482 | JGI IMG/M metagenome (GOLD analysis project Ga0182008, IMG submission 120482) | Rhizosphere microbial communities from Sorghum bicolor, Mead, Nebraska, USA - 072115-129_1 metaG | ecosystem: Host-associated > Plants > Roots > Rhizosphere | place: USA: Nebraska...
AAATATTACTCCCTTTATCAATTTCTTTTTGATAATGATACATTTTTAGGGCTGCAAATCGCCAAGTAATTTTTAGAATCTGGAAAATCTGATTGATTTATATAGCTTATAATAGTTAGTGGCGGTCATTTCAAAAATGGCCACCACCAAACTAGATTAGAATCTGTAATTTTTCGACTTAAACAGTTGGTTTTTAGATGTTAGCGTTAACTAATCTGCGTAAATCCATAAGAAAAAGGTTCGGATTTTGTATAGTTGGGACAACAAAAAAGGGTAAAACAGATCTGTTTTACCCTTTTTTATTTGATACCGGTTTTATAGTGGCTATATGTTACTTATGCTCTCATAAGATATATCCATGTAATCATTGATGTATAAATTGCAAGGAGGTAATTCTGCGGCTGTATGCGAAGTCAGTACGCCAACCACTTTCATTCCTGCGTTCAAGGCAGCAGTTACACCAGAATAAGAGTCTTCAAATACGATACAATGTTCTGGTTGCACCCCTAGATTATGGGCAGATTTAAGGTATACTTCGGGATTTGGTTTGTGTTTTTTTACGTCTTCACTAGCCAGTATAGAGCTCATTTTATCTCTTAGTGGAAGTTTTTTTAGAATTAGATCCAGATTTTCGAAGGGGGCAGAAGTGGCTACGCCCAGTTTTATATTGTGCTCTTTAAGATGATTTATAAAATCAATAAGACCAGCTATGGGTTCTATATATGGTTCATATATCTTGCGAAAAAGAGCTTCTTTTTCATTCTCAAGTACAGTAAGTTCTTCACCGCTTACAGGTCTGTTGAAGAAATGGCTTAAGATATAACTATTGCTTTTGCCAAACATATGTTCGGCAAATTCCTCTTCGGTGGGCGAAAGATTCCATTTAGCAAAAAACTCCCGGAAGGCAAGGGAGTGGTAGGGGTTGGTATGGCATATCACACCATCCATATCAAAGATAACGGCAATTTCCTTATTCATGCGGTAAAATTAGTGAATTAATGTCCAGATTGTTTTAAAGACTTTCGGTAGGTTTTTGCCATTTGACCTGTAATAAATTTTTTAGGTAGCAATTTCATCAGTCTACTTCCTGCACGATTCATAAAACCAGGAATATAATTGTATTTCCTGGAGGTTAGGGCATGAATGCCTTCTTTTGCAGCTTGTTCTACGGGCATTAACCAGCCTTTCAGGTCGTTGAATTTCTCTCCCTGCGTCATCTCTGTCGCTATCCCACCGGGTGCATATACGGTTAAAGAAAATTCTGTGTTTTTTAATTCAAACGATAACGCATTAAAAAAATTCATGATAAAAGCCTTTGTGCCAGAATATATTGCCTGATAAGGAACAGGGAATAGAGCAGCCATACTGGATACAACCATTAAACCGCCTTCTTTTCCAGTCGCTTCAAAATGATTTACAAGCTGGCTTGTAATGCGTACTATACTGGTAACATTGGTTTGCAAAAGTTTTTGAAATTCGGAAGGCTGCATTTCACTGTGAGATCCAAAATAGGTTATTCCTGCATTTAGTATAGCGGCATAAAGTGGCTGTTTTTCTATACTGTCTTTGATCAAAAGTTCAACATCTTCAGGAACAGAAAGGTCGGCAACTATAATTTTTACCTGTATACCTGTTTGTTCCAGTTCTGTCTTCAATTGTTCTAGTTTATCCTTCCTCCGGGCGGAAATAATCAAATTGGCTTTATGCTGATGAGCGAGTTGAAGGGCCATTTCATACCCTAAACCAGAAGAAGCTCCGGTTATTAAAATCCATTTGTTCTTAAAATCAAGTCTTTTCACAAGATCAAATCTAGATAATTTACCGGAGATTCCTCTCTTAATGTAGGTTCAGCTTCTATTGTTAATGGATTCTTATCTGTCTGTTTTTGGTTTATGTTTTCTTGTGTATTATTGTTATTTCCTTTTTTGTCTTTATTTTTTCTTAAATGTGTTTTTATATTGATTTTATTGGTGTGTTTTAAAATAAATATTTCTACATTAGTATTGATGTTTGTTTAATAATTAATGTGTTTAATTTTTTAATCTCTTACTGAATGTTATGGAATGAGATATAGACTTATCATTTGTCCGCCGGATTGATTCTATTCGTTGAATTCGATCAAAATTTCTTAACCAAATAAAAAAATCATGTATAAAAAAACGGTATTTTCTATCGTAATGGCTTTGCTTTGCCTAAGCTTTACGAGTTATAGTCAAAAATGGGCTGCGGGCTTGCAGCCGGTTGAATTGAACGAAGTAGTTCCAGATAGTTTGTTAGACAAGCCTTTTGAAGTCATAAATGATCCAAACGGAAGAAAAATAACTACGCTGAAAAGCTATAAGGGCAAATTAATTATTCTGGACTTTTGGGCTACCTGGTGCGGGGCTTGTGTTTCGGCCTTTCCAAAACTGGATTCTTTGCAAAAACTGTTTCCCGAAAGGTTAAGTATTCTCCTGGTTAACAGCAAGAATACCGGGGATAGTCCAGAAAAAATAAAGACATTGCTGGAGCGGAGTGGAAATTCAGGATATGAATTATCTTCTTTGGTTAATGACACCGTGTTGTGCAGACTGTTCAGACATCAAATGATTCCGCATTATGTCTGGCTCAGAAATGACACAGTTCTCGCTACGACTTCTTCTTCGGAGCTTTCTGCTGAGCATATTAAGAGTGTTCTGAATTTTGGGATTTTTAAACCGAACATTAAAAAGGATGTTTTAGATTTTGATCTTGATAAGCCATTGTTTTTTGGAGGCAATGGGGGGATGGGAGATCAGATCCTGTACCGTTCTCAAATATCGGGAGCTATTTCCGGAATTGCGTCTCAAACGCTGGCAACCAAAAATAAGTCTGGAATGATACAGCGGTATTGTTGTTTGAATGCCTCCAGGATTGATCTGTTCCGGCTGGCCTATAACGCGATGTCTATTCCCAGGAACCGCATTTATATCACGTCCGACTCTCTGAATATATTGCAGCGAAAGACGGAGGATCCCCGTAACTTCTGCTTCGAACTGATATGTCCGCCTTCAAGTATAGATGTTGTGAAAGCCAGAATGCGAACGCAACTGGAGCAATACTTTGGCTGGACTGTGGTCTTGGAAGAAAGAAGGGTTGCCTGTCTTGAACTTAAAGATATTGGTTACAGAAAATCCGATTCCGGATTGCCGGTTGGATACGTTTTTAATGGCCAGGAATCACGAAATTATATTCGAGGGCAGCAACTATCGCTGTTGGTTAATTATTTAAATCAAAAGTTGCCATTGCCCTTACTGGATGAAAGCGGCTGTTTCACTCCAGTCAATCTGGACTTACCACAGGACCTCACTAATTTACCGGTACTTAAATCTTGCTTGGAAAAGCAAGGCTTGAGTCTTACTGAGCAATTCAGAACGCTTACTGTCCTGGTATTTAGACCTGTAAATAAATTGCAAATATCATTTTAAACTCAATCGTATGAAATATTATAATTTGTTATGGTGTATCCTGATTCCGTTCTTTTTGATGGCTCAAAACAATGGCGGGCAAAAAATAGTGAAGGGAAGAATTGTTGATGCAGCAACGGGCAGGCTGATGGTGGGAGCAAGCCTGCAAATGAAAATATCCGGCGGGCATAGTTACTCTGGGTATGACGGTCTGTTTTCGGTTTCTGCCAGCTACCTGCCAGATTCTCTTATAGTTACTTTTGTGGGCTATCAGAAGCTTATAATACCCGTCTCAGGCACTACGGTTTTCCTTGAGTTGCAAATGCGGGCTGAGGCTGGTATGCTTCAGGAAGTTAATGTATATACCGGTTATCAGGTTATCCCGAAAGAGCGGGCTACCGGTTCCTTTAGCACGGTTGATCTCAAAACTTTCAACGAGCAGGTCAGCAGAAATGTTCTTGATCGCCTGGAGGCGGTTGCCAACGGATTTTCTATTGACAAATATACCGGGGTAAGTTCAGGAACACAGAATATGATGGTGCGCGGTCAAACCACTGTCCTTGGTGTTAAAGGGCCGCTTATTGTCGTGGATAATTTTCCTTATAACGGTGACCTTAAAAACATTAATCCAAATGATGTAGAGAATATAACTATTCTCAGAGATGCCGCCGCTGCGTCTATTTGGGGTACAAAAGCTGGAAATGGGGTTATCGTAATTACGACAAAAAAAGGACGTTTTAATCAGCCTGTGCGTGTAGATTTTAATTCCAATATTTCTTTCACTGCAAAGCCTGACCTTTTTGGTTTGCCGCAAATGTCTTCAAGTGACTATATTGATCTTGAGCAGGATTTATTTGCGAAGAAATATAAAGTTGGTGATGTCTCTAATATCAATCAGCCACCTTTTTCACCTGTGTATGAAATTTTGTTTAAAAAGCTAAACGGTGCACTTAGTCCAGAAGCCGCGCTAATGCAAATTGATAGCTACCGGGGAAACGACTACCGGAATGATCTGAATAAGTATTTTTATCAAACCGCAGCTGGTCAGCAATACGCATTGAGTGCCAGAGGCGGTTCAGCTGCTTATTCCTGGTTGTTTTCTGCGGGTTATGATCAAAATATCAGTTCGCTGGCGGCAAAAGATAACCGGCTAACTTTACAATTAGACAATACCTGGAAGGCATCAGATCGTTTGCAGATCAATGCATCTTTATATTTAATCAAGAGTACAGCTGGTAATGGAAGACCTGGGTACTTTGATCTTAAAACTGCAAATGGAAATTTGCCTCCTTATACCAGGCTGGTAGATGAGTTTGGGCAAAAATTAGCTGTCATTAAAGATTACAGGCAATCCTTCCTGGATGGAATTTCAAATAATAAACTTTTGGACTGGAATTATTATCCTTTGGATGACTACACACACAGCGTTGTAGAAAATAAGTTGTTCGATTTTACGGGTAATCTCGGTTTAAGCTACAAGGTCAATTCTTTATTAGGAATTGACTTAAAGTATCAATATGAAAGGCAGCAAAACGATGGGAAGACTGTTTATGATATAGATAGTTATTTTACAAGAAACCTGGTGAACAGGTTTACTTATACTGATCCATTAACGAACGATGTAAATTATAGAGTACCCAGGGGAGCGATTGCTGATTTTTCTAATAGTTTGCTGCAATCTCAACAATTGAGGGCGCAGATCAATTATAATCACAACATAGGTAAGCATGGAATAACGGCTATTTTGGGAAGTGAGATGCGACAGATCGAACGGCCTGAAACTAATTTCAGAGCGTATGGCTATAATCCACTCACTTTAAGTTCAGGCAATGTAGATTATGTGAGTTTTTATCCAACAATATTGCCCCAGGGTCAGGTAGATCAAATTCCGAATCCGATGTACTTTAATAAAAGTATGAACAGATTCGTTTCCTTTTATGGAAACGCTGCCTATACTTATGATGAAAAGTATACAATTTCCTTAAGTGGGAGGAGAGATGCTTCTAATCTTTTTGGAGTAAATACAAATGAAAAATGGACGCCACTATGGTCTGCAGGGCTGGCCTATCATCTTTCAAAGGAGGCTTTCTATTCCAATGAGGCAGTTCCCTATTTAAAGCTGAGAGCTTCCTACGGCTTTAGCGGAAATGCTGACCCATCCCGGGTTGCTCTAACCACAATTACCTATTCTCCCTGGACAAACGAAAATACCCAAACACAATATGCCTATGTAAGCAGATATGGTAACCCGGAATTGAAGTGGGAGAAGATCCGTACGATTAATTTTGGACTTGACTTTGAAACCAGAAACAGCAGATTAAGAGGAAGCATAGAATATTACCAGAAGAAGGGAACAGATCTTTTTGGGGCAACACGCATTGATTATACTACAGGAATTACCAGTGGTCTGACAAAAAACGTGGCCAGTATGAGCGGTAGTGGTATTGACATCAATTTGAATTCTCAAAACCTGAAGGGGGGGATACGGTGGAATACTGTGCTAAACTTTAGTGCCAACACGGGGAAGGTGATTTCTTATGACCAAAAGGCACCGAAAGGCAGTGATTATATTTCAAGTTCGCCGTTGATCTCTGCACTTGTAGGTAAGCCGGTATATGCAATGTTTTCTTTCAAATGGGAGGGTCTTGATCCTGCTACCGGAGATCCGCTTGGATATATCAACGGCCACGTAAGTAAGAATTATGCGGCGATATATGGTGATTCCACTAAAGTGACTGATCTGGTTTATCATGGCTCAGTGATGCCTACGCTGTTTGGATCTATAGGGAATGATTTTTCCTGGAAAGGTATCTCCCTGTCGATAAGGCTAATGTATAAATTTGGTTATTATTTTAGGAGACCTTCCTTGAATTATAGCAGGTTATTTGAACTGAGGCAAGGGGATTCTGAGTTTGCGAATCGCTGGCAGAAGCCAGGGGACGAACGTTTTACGAATGTGCCCTCATTGATTTATCCAGCTGACAATAACCGGGACTTGTTTTATAATGGTGCGGAGATTAATGTCGAACAGGGAGACCATATCCGACTGCAATATATTACTGCGGGATACGATTTTGAAGAGCGTATGCTTAAAAAGCTGGCTTTTAAAAGTCTTCAATTGTATGCTAGTTTAAGTAATATAGGAGTGCTTTGGCGGGCAAATAAAAAAGGACTCGATCCGGATTATGCGTCTGGTCAGAATTTAGTTCCATCTAAAACGATTTCATTTGGCTTGCGTGCTGGTTTGTAGATCTTTAAAATTCAAAAATATGAAAAAATATATAATGTGTATTTTACTGGTATTGGGTGTCTTTTCGGGATGTAAAAAGTTCCTTGACCCAAAACCACTACAGTCCCTGACTGTACCTTCCAGTCTTGAAGATCTTCAGGCTTTACTGGATGATGAAGGAGTTATTAATTCATTGGATATTTCGGCAGGGGAGATCAGTTCTGATGACTATTATCTTACTCGCTCGGATTTGGAATCCCTCCCGTATGAGGAGTATAGAAGAATGTATACTTGGCAAAATGATCGTATTTTTAGACCTACAACCAATGACTGGAGCTCGACTTACAGAATTGTTTTCAGTACAAACGTAGTACTGGATAATTTAAGTAAGATAGAAAGAACACCATCTAACCAAATACAATGGGAAAATGTAAAAGGCCAGGCTTTGTTTATCCGGGCAAAGCAGTTCTTTTCAGCAACGCTAACCTGGGCTCCAGCTTACGATCCGGCTACTGCAGATCGGGATCTTGGAGTCCCTTTGAGGTCGACCCAGGATTTTAATGTTCCTTCCCTTCGTGCTACTGTTTCTGATTGTTACAAACGAGTTACTGAAGATCTGATTTTAGCTGGCTCCCTGCTTTCCGATGAGCCATTAGCAAAAACAAGAGCATCAAAAGCAGCGGTCTGGGGGCTTTTGGCAAGAGTCTATCTTTCTATGGGCGATTATGATAATTGTCTTAAATATGCGGATTTGTATTTGCAGAAACGCAATGGGCTGATGGACTATAATAAAGACATTAATGTGGATTTAAGAACGCCTTTTCCGAGGTTTAACAAAGAAGTTTGCTTTGACAGCTTTCAGAATCATATAATGCTGTCTCAAAGCAGGGCAAAAGTTGATTATTATCTGTATAACTCCTACGATGACAACGATCTTCGTAAATCAGCCTTCTTTAGAAAAACAGGAGAAAATACATTTTGCTTTAAAGGAAACTACAGCCTGAGTATCTTCGGAGGGATTGCTACGGATGAAGTCTATTTGATGCGTGCAGAGTGTCGGGTTAGAAAGGGAGATGCAAAGGGAGCTTTATCCGATTTGAATACTTTGTTACTTAAGAGATGGAAAACGGGTACACTGAAGCTTATTGTTAACGAAAATCCTAAGGAACTCTTGGGGATAATTTTGGTTGAACGCAGAAAGGAATTAATCATGCGGGGGCTGAGGTGGATGGATGTGAAACGTTTAAATAAACAGGGGGGCAGGATTGTGCTTAAACGCAGTCTTGACGGTAAAAATTATGAATTGCCTGCTAACGATCACCGTTATGCTTTGAGTATACCAGAAGATGTGATTGCATATTCTGGTATGGCCCAGAATGAAAGATAATAGATTGTCAAGGACATACAGAATATATTCTGTATGTCCTTGACTTTAAATATAATCTGATATGTAATTGCAGATTGTTCTAAATCAATAAAGCCGAAAAGTAGAATTAAGGAATAATCGTGTTCATTATGAAGATGTTGTGTGAAATAGTTGTTGATAAATAGTTTTGAATATGTAATTTTACGTTGAGTTAGCCCGACTTGCGATTTAGTAAGGTAACTCGCCTATTGTTAAAATTAGATTTAATGCTCTATGTTGAATACAACCATAACTATAAACGAACAAATTGTAAAAAAACACATTGCTGAAATTGAACCGAAAGACCGGATTATAAATTTGGGTGAAGTTCTGGAAATAGAAAGTGACGACTATGGATTCTCCTGTGTTATTTTTCGTTTAAACCAAAAACAGGTCTTCCGCTTTTTAAGTGAAGAGGTATTGTGGTGTTATAAGTCTTAAGATTTGTCGTTGATTATCAATAGTCTTCTTTGTAATAAATTGCTATAATCGTCTTTTTTCGTCTGTTTTTTATGATTGTGTTCTTTGAATGGCATAATCATATGTTTGAATTTCATAAACTACTTAGGAGTTTAAAAGCGTAATTTTGCGGTGTTTATGAAAGAAAAAAATAGAGGTGTAGCAACCGTTTTGGCTTTTGCACTACTTCCGTTATCAGGTTTTGCAACAGATATCTATATTCCCTCTCTTCCAACTATGGCTGCTAAAATGCAGGTAAGTAGTATTGAGGTCCAACTTACTTTAAGTTTGTTTTTAATAAGTTATGGAATTTCTCAATTGTTTATTGGCAGTGTGCTGGATAGTTTCGGGAGGTATAGGGTAAGCCTGGTTTCACTGGTCATCTTTGCTTTAGCAAGTATTGTTGTCGCAACCACACATCATATTTATTTAATTTATTTGATGAGAATTATTCACGGGCTAACAGTAGGTGCTATTATTGTGGCTAAGCGGGCATACTTTGTTGATTTATTTGCGGGCGATCAGCTTAAACATTATTTAAGCCTTTTTTCTATTATCTGGTCAACGGGGCCCATTGTAGCTCCGTTTATAGGAGGTTATTTACAGAATCTGTTTGGCTGGGAATCCAATTTCTATTTCCTTGCAGGGCTTGCTGCTCTGTTTGCGGTGTTGGAACTGATCTATAGCGGAGAAACACTGGTGCATTTTACGGAGTTTAACTTTAAAAAAATTGTAAATATTTATAGTACGATGATCACAACAGCCAGTTTTACTCTTGGTATTGTAATGTTGGGCCTGGCTTATTGTATGGTGATGATTTACAATATGACAGGTCCATTTATTATAGAGCATCATCTCCATCTTTCACCGGTTATAGCAGGATATAGCTCTCTTGTGCTTGGTTTTGCCTGGATGGTTGGCGGTTTTATCGGTAAGGCAACCATCAACCGCCCATTTTTTAAACGACTGGTCGTAAATCTGGTGTTACAGGTTGTTTTTGTTTGTGTGATGTTGTTCAGCCTACAGTTCATTACAAACTTGTTTTCACTGATATTTTTTGCTTTTATTATTCATATTGGAGCAGGGTATACCTTTAATAATTACTTTACTTTTTGTCTTGGAAAATTTCCAAAAAATGCTGGGATCGCAGGCGGTCTGACTGGTGGTATTACTTATATTATTGTTTCTTTTTTAAGCTACGGAATAGTAAATATTGTGCCAGCTAAAGATGAAAGAAACCTAAGCTTAAGTTACCTGATCCTAATACTGCTTTCTGTATTCATCATGCTGGTGATTTCCAGGTTGAGGTCTAAATCTCTTCCTGAGACAGAACTCTTGTAGCAAATGGCAGATTAAGATACCTGAGGTTCAGATAGGTGAAAAAAGAAGCAAGAACAATAAGGACTGAAAAAGAATAGCATAATTCCATGATGTAACGGCTATTAGGGGAAAAAGATCAATCGATTATCGCAAAATACTAGAACTGGAAGATATTGTTATCTTGCCTTTTTATTTAAGAAGAATGATTATAACCATACAATGCAAAGATCAGCTTGGCCTGGTAGCTGATATTTCCAGGATTTTATCTCAAAATCAGCTGAATATTATTTCTATGCGCGAACATGTGGATAAGGTAGAATGTCGTTTTTTTATGCGGTTGGAAGTGGATGGGTATTCAGACGAAGTCCTATTGGAAAAACAGTTGCTGAAAATTTTACCTCCTGACTCGGAAATACAGGTTAATCCAGCGCCTGATAAAAAGATTGTTGTCCTGGTTACTAAAGAGTATCACTGTCTGGCAGATATACTCGTACGAAACAGTTTTGGAACACTAGGTGCTTCAGTTCTATGTGTGATTGGAAATCATGATATGTTGCAAGAGATCTGCAAACGTTTTGATATACCTTTTTTCTTGGTTCCTTATGCCAATGGTAAGGATTGGGCTGAAATGGAGACGATCAATAAAATTGCTTCCTATCAACCAGATTATATTGTTTTAGCTAAATTTATGCGAGTGCTTTCTCCTGGGTTCATTGCCCATTTTAAAGATAAAATCATAAATATTCACCATTCTTTTTTACCTGCTTTTGCAGGTGCTAATCCTTACAAGCAAGCTTTCGAAAGAGGGGTAAAACTTATTGGTGCAACTGCTCATTTTGTAACTAACGAATTGGACGAGGGACCAATTATAGCTCAGCAGATCATCCCCGTGAATCACTCTTTTACGGCACTCGATATGGTGAGGTCTGGAAAGGAAATTGAAACCGCTGTACTGGCAAAGGCTATGCGCCTTGTGTTTGATGACCGCGTTTTTGTTGTTCATAACAAAACGGTTGTCTTCGAGCATTAGAGGAGGGCTTTGATTTTCATTGAATTGTAACTCTTTTATTCTTTTATTGCTATTTAAACAGATTAGACGCATATTTAGTAAAGAATTAGCCATTATACTATGTTAGGAGAATTAATAGAAAAGGAATCAATAGAGGTAAGTGAGATTATACCAGCAGAACAAAATCACACAGAAGAATTAAGAGATAAACTAAACGGAGCACAACGACTTGGAAATGAGTTTAAGTCGAAAGCAGAAATTACATTTAACACTAAAGATGGTCCAAAGACCGTGAATACAACGGTTTGGTCTGTAACAGAGAAATATATTCAGCTCAAAAACGGAATTCATATTCCTTTAACGAGCCTGATTGATATAGATTTTTAAATGGTTTGTAAAATTAAAGGGCATTGGTTAGATTGCCCTTTAATTTTACACATCTATAGTGCATTTTTCATTTTTTCCAATGCATCTAATATCCCATCAGCTCCCGGATTGATGCCATCAGGCGACAAATAGCTCCATTGAATAATCGCCTGTTCGTCTATTACAAATAAAGCCCTATGGCTTTCTCCTTCTTTTGTATCATAAACTCCATATTTTTTGGATACTTCACCTTTGGGTTCGAAATCGGCAAGTAAGGGAAAGTGAATTTTTCTTTCTTGAGCGAAAGCCATATGACACCACTTGCTATCCACTGAAACGCCAAGGATTTCTGCATTATATTCACGAAATATTTTTAATGTAGCGCTATATAAGCTCATCTGATCGCTGCAAACAGGGCTCCAGTCTGCAGGGTAAAAGGTTAAAATAAGACGTTTTCCCATGAAGTCAGAAAGGCTTAGTTTTTGATCTGGGGTTGCGTAGAGGTCAAAATCCGGAGCAGAATCTCCTTTTTTAAGAATCATAGTACTAGATGTCAAAGGTTAAAGATAGTAAATGAAATATACATAATTTTTGAACAAGAAAATAATTAGAAGGGATCTCATTAGAAATTATAGTAATATATTTGACCATATTATGAAATGCATAGACTCCTTGGAAATGAAAAAATTGATGGTTTTAGGAATTGTGTATTTTTTTATTGGCAATAATGCTTTTGGTCAATCGACTTTTAAAGAAGGTGTTCTGGATGAAGAGCCTTATTTTGCGCTGCACAATGGCCGCTTAAACGATTCTCTTTTTTTAAGAGATTTACGCATACTAAGACATTTTGGGACTTTTGATGGTGTTGACAGTTCTCTTTTAAAAGCGCCTGTTCTCGCTAATATGATGATTGAGCAGGTGAGAGCCGGGAAAGCAGCTAGCTACCGTAGCCTAATCCAATATATTGCTGATTTTAAAAAGACAGAAGCCTACCAGCAGTTTACACAAGGAGTACAGCTGTTAAAAAAGCTGCAGGATAAAAAGGTGGATCCGGCGAATTGGGAGGAGGATAAATTATTGTTTGTCCGGATGGGATTTACTGAAAGTGATCTTGATGATTTTAAAAATTATATTTCTAGCCCAGAGAAGAGTGAACTCACTTATAAGCAAGCTTATACTGCGTATATGAAAGAAATAGAAGCCTTGTCGCCAAAACCTAGAAAGAGTAAATAATAGCGTCTTATCCGTACAGACAGCTATTTGTTTGACCTTAAATTATTTAAAAGTATTGATGTGCCGCTGCCTAAAATGACACCTGCGGCAACATCAGTGGGATAATGAACACCTAGATACATCCTGGAATAACCTACCGATCCAGCCCATAGAAATGAGGGCGCAATGACATACCACTTAGGGTAAGCAACTGATAATGCCGTGGCTGAAGCAAAAGTTGTAGAAGTGTGACCAGAAGGAAAGGAAGAACTGGAAGGCCGGGAAACAGGCACTATATTCATGTTTTGGACAAAAGGACGTGGTCTTTTAACCAGTTGTTTTATAAGCAGTGTTAGCCCATAGGAAATTGCGGTACTGCTGGCAACATACAAAGAGTTTTGTCTCATCTCTTTATTGTTCCCTATCACTCCACCAATAAACAAACCAGCCGGAATTCCAATTTCCCCGTATTTGAAAGTATTGGAAAGAAACATCATCGTCTCTGTTTCTCCTGGACTGCGGTGATCGGCCAGATAGATCATGATGCGGTCATCGATTTGCGGCGTTTTTATTTGCGCGTTAGAAATAAAGGAAATTAGGTTTAAGCTGATTAAGCAAAAAGAGAGGTGCTTGTTCTTTAATTTTAGCCGCGCTATCATTGTTTTATGAGCTAGTGTTGAATAAAGCTAATGTTTTTTATTAAAAACGTAATAAAGAGAAGTCGATAGCCGTTTTTATAATATGCTCAGAATATCATTGAAATGTTAAATTTCTGTTAAATTTAATAGTGTAACTTGTACACTATGTAAAAGAGTTATATATTTGTGTCATTAATTCGTTGGTCAGTTTTCTGATCAGATTTGAAATAGAGATAAAAATTCTGCCTCATTTTAGAATGGTTGTTATTAAATCATTTATAAGGTAAGAGGAGAATTCAAGAAAAACCCGTTCATACAGGTTTATATTTGGTTAGAATAGGGGAGTGTCTGGATGGAACAACCCTTTCTTTTTTTATAGACAAATTTTCTCTATGTATTCTTTTCTTCAATTTTCTGAATATTTCCTTTATTAATTGCCTTTCTTTCTATTTATGTTGTTTTTTGTCTTATATCTGTTTTTTTGGTGGTAATTATTTTTAATTAGTAAGTTTTATTTTGTTTTTTTTATTGTTTTTTATGTTTTAGTTGGTTTTGACTTGATTTTGAAATGTTTTTAATGCTTTTGTTTTGTTTTTTCTTGTGTTTTTTGCTAAAATTTCTTGTTTTTATTGTGTTTTTTTAATTTCTGTTGCTATATTTGTGCTGTTGATCTGATGATCGCGTATAAAAAAGAAGAATTATGTTATCTGAGCTTTGCAAATCTCAAAATTACTGAGATTAAAGTTTTGGAAAACTCTAAGAAAAACCCGTTCATACAGGTTTATATTTGGTTAGAATAGGGGAGTGTCTGGATGGAACAACCCTTTCTTTTTTTATAGCCAGATTCAGTTAAATACCTAAATTATCATATATTTTTCTTACTCTCTAGAGTTGACCTGATAAAATGATATGTAGTTGCTGTTCGGGAACAGCATATTCATTGGAAAACTGATAATAGAGAAAAGTTTTCCGGCACACTAATTCAATTTACAAAATTTTATCTCTGTAATTACATAATCGGACGCTTGAATGCCCCAGGCTTTAACTCAGGGGCCTGATTTGTAATTGTACTCCTGCCTCTGACAGTGCTTTTTTCGTATCTATCATCGCTGTAGAACGCATTGAACCAGCTACGCCCAGATCTGCAACCCAAAATAAAATCCGGATGCTGATGGCATACTCTCCAAAGTCCTGAACAATAATTACAGGAGCAGGCGTCTGAAGAATATTTTCATTCAGTTTAAGTTTTTCCGCAATCAGGTTTTTAGCCCAGTCCAGGTCGGTATCGTAAGGAACCCCAATCATAAATTCCACCCTTTTGCTGCGGTCTTGCATGGTCCAGTTGATGAGGTGTTGAGAAAGAAGATCCCCATTGGGAACAATAATATCAGCGCCTTCTGCATTGTGAATTTTACTGGATCTTACCCCAATTTCTTTAACCGTACCTGATTTATTGCCAATTTCAATCTGATCACCAATCTGTATAGGACGTTCAAAGGCAAGTATAACCCCCGAAACCAGGTTGTTTACAATGTTCTGCAAACCAAAACCAATACCTACTCCCAGTGCTCCAAGCATAATGGATAACCTGTCGATAGGAATGCCTGCCGCGGCTACGGCAATTAAAAAGCCGATGGTCCAGATAGCAAGGCGAACGAGCAGCATCATAGAATTCAGACTATTCCGTTTACCCCCGGCTGTGGCCTTTTCATGGCCAAAAAAGAAGCTGATGAAACTTGAAATCAAGGAAGACACCCAAATGATGCAGAAGAATATAGCAATACTGGCGAAGGTGAACTGATAACTGCCAATACTTCTTTGTGTATAAAAGAAAGACGATGATACTTTAACCAGAACATCATAAAGGGTTAGATTGCGGATGAATCCAATGGTCCATATAATGGAAGCAATAATCCATAAATTCCGTTGAAAACGATACTGAAGTTCTTTGTAATTGATGAAATCAGAAAATCTGCTGTCGTGATAAGCTTCCGTTTGCAGATAAATGGCCTCCAATACCATGGTACAGAAAACCTTTAGTGAAATCCCAAGCATCAGACATTGAATGGCGCTTACCCCAAATATTTTAGCCAGTGTTAGCCGTCCTGTGAGGTTAAACAGAACAGATAATATCACCTGTGCCAAGGTAAAAATGAGGAGTGCTTTGGTTGCCGGAGACTCTTCGATCTTTATAAAAAAAGCATTGTTGGAACGGATCATTTTGATGCAAATGACCATGAGCAGTACACCTGCGAGGAATAAACCCCAGCGTTCGCCAAATGCAGCATCCAGCAAAATATCGTCAACGGCGTAGAAAACCCATAAGCAAACAAGACCAATCCATAAAACTCCGGAACCTTTGTTTAAAAAAGGCCAGATCAAGAAACATATACATGCCAAACGGATGGCTTCAAGCGCATGTAATAAAGACATGGTTGGATTTCCGAAGAGAAGAGGCGCATAAGTGAAAAGTGCCATTAAAGACCCAACCAAAAAACTTCTTCTTAAAAAATTAATCTGCTCAAATACGCTTTTGGCATCTTCCTGTTTTTTTATCCTTCTCCTGTTGGATAATAACCAGGAAGTGGTTAGAATAAATATTAACAAGGAAAGTGTTACAATATGAATTTTTCCTGCAAGATAGATGCCGATTATCTTCACTGAACGCTGGAATCCATTGGCAATAACCTCCACAAAACTCTGTTGATACTGGCTGGCCCGTGCGCTGAACAGAGGAGACTCCTCACGGGAAAACATATTGATCTTTTTAGAAATCGACAGATAGTTCATATCCGAAGAAAGATCGTTCAACTGGAGGAGATTAACCGATAAACGATTTCTCAACAAGTTTACCTTTGACAACATCCGTCTTTGCAAAGTATCCAGTGACCGGCCTTCGGAAAGAAGATCGCCCAGCTGCTCATTTAATACCGAATCAGGTATAATGACATTGAGATCCGGGTCAACTAATATTTTTTTTACTTCGATATTGCTTTTGGTGAGCTGTTCATTGTAGTCGGTGAGCATTGTTGTATAAGCACTGAGGTTATCTGCCTGTTCTTTTAGAAGAATGACTGCACTGTTCAAACTCCGAAGGTTCATTTTTCCCCCTTGTACCTCAAACTTAGCTTTGAATGCTTTGATCTTTTTTTCTATATCTGGTAACGTGTTTTCTACTGCACTGAAATCAAAGCCCTTTTTGAGTTGAAAATTGTTTTTGTCTACTGTAAAAGTATAGGTCTCTACCTTATTGACCAGCAGAGGGATTTCCGTTTCTGTAACCACATGTTTTCGTTTCTTTTGGGCAAAAGAAGTATGGAAAGTACCCAGTAAACAAAGGGACAGCAAAGCTGTCCTGAGGTATATTTTACAAAGAGTCTTTAAAGACATGATATGAAATAAATTAAATAGAATAACAGAAGCCGGTAAGCAGTATTTATGCCAAATTTTAAATGCGGTCATTTAAAGAATTATTTTAGCTAAAATATGCATATGTATTGACGCTTTGCTGTTCTATTTTTTATTAAAAGAAAATCTTCTGGAAATGCTAAATCCCCATCGGTACTGTCCTTTTAACCAGGAGCTCGTGGTTTGTGGAATAAACTGCATTTCCTCAATGGCAGCAGCATTGGTGAAATTGAGGTGAAAAATGTGTCCACCGGTTTCCATTTCAAGGCCAACACCAAGCGGGTTATAGAATTTAGTTCCATTAACGCCCTCGAGATAGGCTTTGTCGGCGCTGTTTCTGAAAGGAATAAAATAGTCAACCACCACAGCCATTCTTTTGCTGATCTTTGCACGCGCACCCGCACCAAGCGCGAAAAGATCATTTTGATCCCTGAAAGCGGTTAGGTTGCGGTGTATATAGCTAGGAGTCAGGGTAAAAGAAATACCTTCCGTAAATTTCCTCGCAATGATCAGTTGAGTTACGTAATTCATCCTGTCTTTAAAACTATGGTAAGCAGCTGCAGAAGCCGGGTCTTCACTTGCATGCACTGCTGCTATGGTATTGCTGCCAAATAAGGTAAGTGCAACCGGAATATAATCATCTGTGGTTTGTTCCAGCAGCCTGTATTTTATACTTCCTTCGTATAACTGCTGTACATTGGTTGCACCTTTTGCCCTGGCGAGACCAATGCTCAGACGATCGCTGATTCCATATTCAAAGCCAATGCGGATATCAGTCGAATTGTCCAGCCCGAAGAATTGCTTAATGCCACCCTGGCTTCCGGCGATATCTCCAAAACGATGATCTACTTTAAATTCCAGTTCATTTTTATAAATGGTCTCATTCGTATGTCCATTGATCAGTTTGGTCGATTTAAAGGTCGCGCTGACTTTCTGATGTCCGGGAGATGGGACGGTCGATAAAGCTTTTTCCAGATCATCCTGACCGAAGCTTGATAATGTAATTGTTGCAAACAAAGAGAGCAACAGGATTTTTAGATATAAAGGGGTTAATCTCATATGGTTTTAGGTTGATAAATAGCTGATACACGTACTTCTACTGATTCAGCTATGTTTTTAAATACGATGGAAGGAATTTTGATGTTGTAATCTGCGATCTTTATCCGGAACACAGATTTAGCGGAAATGATCCCCTTGTCTATAACCAGGTTTACCTTACTTTGACAGGTTTTTATTACACCGTGGATATTTAGTGTTCCTTCTACAGATACAGTATAATTGCCATCTTTGCTAAAATCAGCAGGATCAATAATCTTTCCTTTGAATTCTGAAAAAGGGTAGGTGTTACTCTCCATGTAGTTTTCATTAAAGTGTTCCTGCATAAGTTTCTTTTTGAACTGAAAGGAGGTATTCATTACTTTAAAGATGATTTTGCCCGTTTTAAGATCGAGCGCGGAATTGGCTGTACTGCTTTTTCCTTCTATGTCTTCAACCACAGTGCTGGAAAAAAAAGATACAGAAGCATTTTTGCTTACTATAATATTTTGGGCCCGTACCGATAAACCAGCAAAGGAGATCAGCAGGATAAAATAGGTGGTTTTCATCAGTTAGATTATTTAGATTGTTATTGAAGATTATTCTGCCATTCCCTGGTTAAACCAGGTCGTTAAAGACTGCAGTTCTGCGCTCGATAAACTTCCTCCCAAAGGCATTGTTTTGTTCACCAATACAGCTTGTTTAATACGATCTGAGTTCGCCACAACAGAAGCATAACCCGTAAAACTAAAAATGGCTGCTGCCGAGCGTCCGGGTGCATGACAACCGGCGCATTTATTTTGGAATAGTGCTTGTGCAAAGTTGTTGTAGGTAAGCACTGCACCGGGATTTTCCGGTGCAGGTGTATCTGGCTTAATCTCTGCCGCTTGTTTTTTGGAACAACTCAATACAATCATATAGATGATGACAAGAACAAAAGTGAATACAGAATATTTAGGCATGAGGCTGATGGGTTTAATTGGTTAATGAAGGTGTGTTTATGGTCATGATCGGCCATACGCCAGGAGTAGGTACACTTACGCCTTTGGTATCACCACGCTTTGCATCAGAACCGAAGTAATACAAGGGATGGCCTTTATAAGTCAGTTGTTTTTTGCCAACAGAGGTGATTTGAACAGTCATATCTTTAGCCAATACCGAAGGAACATTTAAAACATCCGATTCATAAATTGGCCAGATTCCATTGTTGCTGAGGTCTGCTTTTGTATAGGTGTTCTTGTTGAAGGTATCGGGTGCATAAGCGTATAACGTTCTGCCGGCAGCGTCTGTAAAGTATTGCGTTGTCCCGGTTCCTTCTTTAGCACCATCAAGATAGTTTTTGCCATCCAGGCCCACCAATTGATAGCTGGCCAGCATGATGGAATAATCAGGCTTGGCTACAAACCAGGTGCCTCCTGAGCCATCGCCGCCTACATCACCTTGTTTAGCATCTGCAGCATAATAGTATAAAGGCCATCCCTTATAGGTTGTTTGTTTTTTTCCGTCGGCCCGGGTAATAGTTTTTATGTCTGTGGCGGCAATTCCGGTTGGTGCATTTTCGTTTCCGGCATAGTACACAGGCCAGGCTACCTCGCAACCTCCGCTGCAACCAGAGGTTCCATTGGCATCAATGGAAAAAAAATAGAGTGTCCTGCCTTTGGAGTCGGTCAGTATATTTCCAAATTTTGTATTGGAAGTCAGCTGAAGATCGGAATTTGCAGCCGGTGGATTTGTAGCAGGAGGATTGCCATAAGGATCAGTTCCGGTAGGTGACATCCCGTCTCCTCCTTTAGAACATGACGATAAGAAAATCACAGAAGAAAGGCCTAAAAGGACAAATGTTTTTGTTAAGTTCGTTTTCATAAATTCTATGAGATTAAATAATTTATTTTAAGTACTACATAGATTACGGACTGGGTTTTATAAAGGTTGCCGGGTTTGTGAAAAATATTAATATGTTGTTTGTCAGTATTTTATGAAAAATTGATAAATTTATATTACAGGTTGGCAACCTTTCGTACGCAGGTCTCGTATTGGGTTAAATAGCTCGGGTTAAAAACTTAAAGTATATCATATAGGTGCAGAGAATTATCAACGGTTGTATCAGAAGGGAACGATCCAGTCAGTATGTGCTTTATAAAGAATTTTACAGTTATTGCATGGTAATATGCAGACGGTATATCATGAACGATTATGATGCTGCCGACGTATTGAATGATGGCTTTATGAAGGTATTTACACATATTGATAAATACGATACCTCTAAACCCTTCAAGGCCTGGATAGGGAAAATTATTACCAATACGGCTATAGATCATTACCGTGCAAACTTGAAATTTGCGGATCATGAGGATGTGAATGAATATGAGGGGGTTGGGTATGAGGCTGTAGTTTATGATCAGCTTGCTTACAAGGATTTGCTGTTATTGATCCAGGGGCTGTCCCCTGCTTATCGGACTGTATTTAATTTATATGCGATAGATGGTTATTCTCACGAGGAAATAGCGGAAATTCTAAAAATATCAGTAGGGACTTCAAAATCCAATTTATTTAAAGCGAGGCAAAAACTACAGGAAAAGCTTGCTGTCCTCAATCAAAATCATGAAATGCTAACCAAAAAAACAGATGCTGATGGAAGACAATAATAATATAGATCAGTTCTTTAGACGTGGACTTAGTGATCCCGATATTCCATTTAATGAAATGGATTGGGAAAAAATGGAGCGTAAACTCGATCTGCAGGAAAAGAAGAGAGGAATTCCATTATGGCTCTTTACTGCTTCGGGTATTGCGGCAATAGTACTGATTTTTATGTTCTGGTTTTTCTCAGGATCACAACGCACAGATAAAAAAATGAAAGAGCATACTGCAACAGTAGAGCAGACGCTCAAACCTTCAATACAAAAAAACATTAATGAGGATACAATAAGATCAGTAGTTGCAGTTAACGAAGCAAAAAAAGAAAAACAGCTTCCTTCAAAAAAAGCAATTCTCCCTTTATATGTTTCTGATACCATTGTGCCAGGAAATGATAAAAATCAAGCTCCAATTCAAACTCCAACTTCTATTGCTGAACGCTCTAAAGAAAGAAAAGATAGTATTGGCCCTAAACAAAAGGCAATAGCCTCCATAAAAAACAAAAAAGTGGCAATCGATGGGGAGTGGGAAGAGGTTCAGAGAAGTGTGAGAAAGAAAATGGAAGCCGGACTGGGGCAAAACAATGGACTTGTTCTAAGTCTGATGGCGGCACCGGACGTTTCCACCGCAAAACAAAATATGTCTTCTAAACTGAGCTCTAATGTCGGCCTGCTGGCAACCTATAGCCTGACAAAAAAAATCAGCCTTACCTCAGGCGCCATATATTCCAGAAAATTATATAATTCTGGCGGTACTGCACCAACGGGAAATGGATATACCACACCAGGAACGGCTTGGGAGGTAGATGCAGATTGTAATGTGTTGGATATTCCAATCAATGCAAACTACAAGGTGTATAACAAGAAAAAGCTCTCTGTTAGTCTTAATGCCGGACTTTCAAGCTATTTTATGCTAAAAGAGAAATATCAATTTATCACCGGAAATGCAGGCCCAAACCAGAAGATATCTAATTTAGAAATCAACAATCAGAATCAACATTTATTTGGCATTGCCAATGTATCGGTGAGCTTTGACCGGGAAATTAGCAGGGGAGTTAGTATTGGCGTGGCGCCCTTTATGAAGTTACCGCTTACCGGAATTGGCTATGGCGATGCGAGTCTGAAATCCATGGGGGTATCTTTTTCTTTGAATATTGGTTTGTTTGGAGGAAAAAAAGAGGAAAAAGCAACCTATTCCTATCAACAAAACAACAAATAGTGAGTAATGGGTAATAGTTAAGCTGTCGTAAAACGTCAATATACTCTTCGGAGACTAACGCTTTTTCGCGCCGCTGCGCGTCTTGCTTCAAAGCTGAGGTCTCCTATGAGTAATATTGACGTTTTCATGGCGCTTAAGCTGGGAGGAGAGTCCGGGTATGGAGGAGAGGAGTTTATGGATGATGCCTTTGTAAATTTTGTTCATCATAATCGTTTTTCGCTTAAGTTGGGAGGAGAGTCTGTGTATGGCGGAGAGGAGTTTATGGATGATGTCTTTGTAAATTTTGTTCATCATAATCGTTTTTCGCTTAAGCTGGGAGGAGAGTCTGTGTATGGCGGAGAGGAGTTTATGGATGATGTCTTTGTAAATTTTGTTCATCATAATCGTTTTTCGCTTAAGTTGGAAGGGAGTCTAGGTATGGTGGAGAGGCGGAAACCTGTTATACAGAAAACTAATATACTCCATGCATGGCTCACCTCTTTCCTCTGCAATTTGCTAAGAAAAATTCTCGTACTCTGCGGAAAGGCCTCAGAGATCTGTGCGCTCTTCGCGCACCTGATATCGTTAGCCTTGAAGCAGATGTACAGAATTTTTCTAAAAATTCACCTCCTTAACACACCTCCTTAACACACATCGCTAACTCTTTTTCCAATTCAGTTTTATGTAATGTAAACGTAATTTTAAGCATACAAACATATGATGTTTAATTTAAACATCATATGTTTGTATGCTTAAAATAAAGAAATGGAAAAAACAGAAAAATTGTCTGACCGGGTCTGCGAACAGATCAAAACAGATATTTCTAAAGGGAAATACCAGGAAGGAGAGAAGATCCCGGCAGAGCCAGAGCTGATGAAACAGTATGGCGTAGGAAGATCAACCATAAGAGAAGCGATCAAATCACTAGCCATGTCCGGTACTCTGAAAGTACAACAAGGATCAGGAACCTTTGTGAATTCAGCAAAAGACTCCGAAACCATAGACCAGCGGCTGATCCGTGCGGACTTCGATGAAATCAACTCGGTAAGGAGATTGCTCGAGAACGAACTGGTTAAACTTGCAGCCATTCACTCAACAAAAGAAGACATCTTGCTGATGGAGGAAAAACTGGAAGACCGGAAACTCGCTATTCACGCAGAACAGCAACAACAATGCATCGATGCCGATATTGCTTTCCACATGGCCATAGCCAAGGCATCATCGAATAGCGTACTCGCAGATTTGTACAACAGCTTTACCACAATTATCCGGAAATTTTTCTCAGAACGGGAAAAAACAGGAATCAGCCATTTTGCCCTTAGCCATCATTTACACGAGGAATTGTTTAAAGCCATCAAATCAGGAAAACCAAAACCCGCCCAACAAGTACTTCAACAAATCTTAGACAATAATTACTAAAATGACCATACTTACATTTACCCTGATCTTGCTGGCAGGCGCCTACCTGGCAGGTTTACTGGGATCATTAACCGGCCTGGGAGGAGGCGTTGTCGTGATTCCCCTGCTCACACTCGTTTTTCACGTAGACATCAGGTACGCCATTGGCGCAGCCCTTTTAGCCTCCATTGCAACCTCTTCTGGAGCAGCGAGTGCCTATGTAAAAGAAGGCATCACCAATATCCGTCTGGGTATGTTCCTTGAAATTGCAACCACCATTGGCGCTGTAATGGGTGCCCTGATTGCCGTATACACCCCAACCAATACCATTGCAATGCTCTTTGGCGGTATCCTTATTTTTTCTGCTGCAATGACTCTCCGGAAGAAAAATGAAGTCGCGCTCACTGAAGGCAGCAGACTTTCTGAACTGTTGAAACTAAACAGCGATTATCCGGTGAACGGGAAGAAAGTAGCCTATAAACTTAGAAATGTAGCCGGCGGTTTTTCTTTGATGACCGTTGCAGGCGTTGTTTCCGGTTTGCTGGGTATAGGTTCCGGCGCCCTAAAAGTTTTAGCGATGGACACTACGATGAAAATTCCTTTTAAGGTGAGTACCACCACCAGTAACTTCATGATTGGCGTTACAGCAGCTGCGAGCGCAGTGGTGTATTTACAACGCGGTTATATGGATCCAGGCATTGCTTTTCCAGTGATTTTAGGTGTTCTTGGCGGAGCATTTACAGGCTCCAAACTGCTCACCCGGATGAATCCCAAAGTTTTAAGGATCATCTTCTGTATCGCCATCACATTTGTGGCTATTGAAATGATCTATAATGGTTATCAGCATAAATTTTAAAAGCTATTTAGATGAAAAAGATATTTTCTAAACACTACTGGGCAGATAAAGATGTAGAACAACTGGTAGGGCAAATGCTGATTACCGGAGTGATCACAGCAAGTCTTGTGGTTTTAATTGGTGGTATTGTCTATCTGACACAACACGGTCAGGGCAGCGTGCCCGACTATAGAATCTTTAAAGGAGAGGGCGCAGGCTACACGACATTTTCGGGGATATTTAAGGGCGTTTTAAAATGGAATACTACAGAGATTATTCAGTTAGGGGTACTGGTGCTCATTGCGACACCTATTCTCAGGGTGGCTTGTTCACTGTTTGCCTTTATACTGGAAAGAGATAAACTTTATATTTTTATTACACTTATTGTATTGTGTGTAATTCTCTTTAGCATATTTGGAGGGATCAAGGGCTAGAAATTTTAAGATTTGGACAGACTGAGGGTTTGCGGTTGAATGATCACGAATTCAACCAATTGATATTCTAGTTTAATCGCCGCCCTTATCCTGTCAATAGAATCCGTAATATCTTCCGTATCAAGATCCTCTTTAAAATAAATGATCAGCATCAACATAATTTCCTCTGGAGACTGATAGGTAGACAGCACATTGGCCACTTTAATCACAGCTTTATCGTTCTCGGCAATGGCAATGATCTTTTTCTGAGTCTCTGGTGAAATACCTTCGCCCATGAGAAGACTTCTGCTTTCCCTGGCCAGAATTAAAGAAACGAAGACCAGCAATAAACCTACAAGAACAGAAGCTACCCCATCCAGAACAGGTAAGTGATAGGCATGATTGAGTTGCATCATCACAAATACAATAGCCAGACCAGTTACAGCGGCACCATCTTCAAACAAGACCAGAAAACTAGTTGGATCTTTGCTTTTGACTACGGCTTTCCAAAAAGAAAGTTCACCACGGGTGTGATTAAATGCTTTAATAGCAATGATTAAGGAAGTTCCCTCGAAGATTGCAGAGAAAATTAATACGGCGTAGTTCCATCCCGGATCGCCGGGTGGTTCAGGATCCAGGATGTGTAATATACCCTGATAAATAGACAGCCCGCCCCCCAAACCAAAAATCAGTATAGATACAATAAAAGACCAGAAATACAATTCCTTTCCATAACCAAATGGCCTGAGTTTATCCGGTGGTTTCTGACTTCTTTTTAATCCGTATAAAAGTAATATTTCATTGATTGTGTCTACAACGGAGTGAATACCTTCAGAGGTCATAGACGAACTATTTGTTCTTGCACCGGCTATAAACTTAACTATGGCAATGAGCAGGTTTGCCAATAGGGCACTGTAGATAGAAGCTCGGTTTTTTGTCATGGATGCATAGGCTGCTTAGCCATTTAAGAACAGTTAATGGAATACATTGTTTTCAAAACAAACAGGAAGAAAAAAAAGACAGTCTAATAAGACTAGTCAATAATATCTTCTTTTTCCGGTGGTATTGGTCCTAGTTGCTGCCCATTTATTTCCAGCAGGGTGTTTTCTATCATTTTGGACATGGCATTTAAAGCCAGGTCATTCGATTCCAGACCAAATGGTTCCTCGATCTCATCTGCGATGGCTTCCAGGGCTACAAAAGTATAAGCAATGAAGACCACAATCAATGGCGTAAACCAGCCTAAACTCGCCACAAAACCAAAAGGAAGGAGGAAACAATAAATATAAACAGTCCGGTGCAAAAGAATACTATACGTAAAAGGAATCGGTGTTCCGGCAATTCTTTCGCATCCGCCAACAATATCAGAAAGCTTATTGAAGTTCTCTTCAAAGGCCAGTTGGAGGATGGGGGCAAGCTTCTGTTGCTCACGGCTGGCCTGAACCCAGGCGGCCATTTCTTTAAGAAGCAGAATAGGCTTGTAACGAACTATAGATAATTCTGCCGAAAGCTCAGCAGGCAAGAGCCTGTCCATATCGGCTCTTGCATCTGTATGCCTGAGCTGATGTTTTAATGCATAAGTAAAAGCAATGAGATAGTTAATGAATAGATCAGGTGCAGCAGCACCCTTTTCATAATTGCATAAAGTCAATGCTTGTCTGGCCAGGGAACGCGTATCATTAAGCAAAGCACCCCAAAGTTTTCTGGCTTCCCAGAAGCGGTCATAGCTGGCATTGTTCCTGAAGCCTAAAAACAAGGCCAGTGCAATTCCGAAAAGGGTAAAAGGAGCAGGGTTCAGCTCGAACTTAAACTCCGATAAATAGGGGCGGCATAACACCACCGCAACAGAGAACAAAAGCAGCAATACAAGTCTTGGAAGCAAAGCTGGTAATACCGAACGCCTCCATATAAAAAGCATCAAAAACCAATGTTCCTTTTTCTTAATAATCATATCAATTTAAAACCCAATAGCCTAAAACCAACCACAATAAACCTTTCACAAGAAAAAAAAGAAATCCCCATACTCCGATTTTCTTTAACCAGCTCCATAGTTTATCTTTTCTATTTGATGGTGGGGATTCCTGCTTCATTATATGCTTATTTATAAGAGATGGAGAAAATCTCTCAGTTCTTTTGGATTTAAAGGTTTCATGAACATTTTTGCCACATAGGTATTGGCTTCCGCTTTTTTGATGTCACCAAAATCCAGCGTTGAGGACAAAATAGTGACGGTGCAATTGTCAATGAAAGGCTTTGGCAGCCTTTTATAGTAATCCAGAAATTCAAATCCATTCATATCCGGCATTTGTATGTCCAGTAAAATAAGATCAGGTAATTCTTCAGGATGATGAATGTGCTTCTTTAAATAGGTTAAACCTGATTCTCCGGATTTAAAATAAATAATATGTTCAAATAGGTTTGAAATTGATAATACTTTGGCGTTTATTTTTAGGTCAACTTCATTATCATCAATTAGCATCACTCTATTTAGTCTCTTTGTCGAATTTTGCATTTGGTATGGTGATTTTAAATGTTGTTCCATCAATTACGTTTGAACTGACTTCTATTTTTCCGTGAATCTTTGTGAGGGCTTCTTTTACAATAAATAATCCCAGCCCACTGCCGTGCTGATTTTTACCTTTAAAGAACTGGGTAAAGATTTTCTCCAGATGTTCATTCAGTATGCCTACACCATTGTCATTTATTGAAATATCAGCTCCGTAACTGGTCACTGAAATATTAACACTGACGCGCTTGTTTTCTTCATTGACATTTTGGTATTTGATGGCGTTGGAGATCAGGTTTCCAAGAATGACTTCTATTCTGAACGCATCGCCGATAAATTCTTCATTTTGCTCTATATTAAGGATGAAATTTGTAGACTTGTCTGTATAGGTATAGAGTTCGATCAGTTCTGTAATCAATTTTTTAAAATTGATAGAAGACAGATCTGAAGCTGTTTTATTATTCTTATAATACTGAAGCGTTTTTTGAATGTAGTAATCCAGCTTGTTGGAACAAGTTTCAATAAGGCTCCAGTATTCGCCGCTCGAATCATACAGGTCTTCCATTTTGACCAGGTTCACGATACCCAGAACAGAAACCAGCGGAGCCCTGAGTTCGTGCGATATACTGTAAATGAACCGGTTTAATTCATCGTTTGTTTTCTCCAGTTCCGCTATTTTATTTCGGAGATCGATCTTTGCTTTATAGGCATCATAAGCATTTTTAATGGAATTGTGTAACTCAAGATCGTTCCAGGGTTTGGTAATATATCTGTAGATATCACCGTGATTAATTGCGTCAGCAAGCGCTTCAATATCTGTATAACCAGTCAGCAGAATTCGTATAGGATCCGGGTAAGTATTGATGATGCTTTTAAAGAATTCTACACCTGTCATTCCAGGCATTTTTTGATCTGCAATAATCACATTTACAGGAACATTCTCCAGAATTTTCAAGCCTTCAGCGGCCGAAATAGCCGTATAAATCTCGTATTGTCTTCGAAAGCTTGCTTTAAATGCATGCAAATTGTTCTCTTCATCATCAATATACAGAACTCTGACTGTTGTTGTATTCATAATAAAGTAGTTATTTTGAGTTTATCGGCAAGGTAATAATAAATTCTGTACCTTGATTCAGATTAGTGATAACATCTATAGTGCCATGATGGTTTTCAATGATCCGGAATACAATAGATAAGCCAAGGCCTGTTCCTTCGCCAACATCTTTTGTGGTGAAGAAAGGTTCGAATATTTTCTGTTTCACTTCTTCCGACATGCCTGTTCCGGAATCCTTTATACTGATCTTCACCTGTTCTCCTTCCTGCCAGGTATGAATCCTTAGGAATTCCTCTTCATTAGGCTGAGCCTTGGATTTGATGGCTTGTACAGCGTTGGTAATCAGGTTCATAAAGACCTGGTTTATTTTTCCTGGCAGGCACTCCACCAGGGGAAGAGCTGCATAATCTTTTTCGATCTTCAGGTAAGAAGGGAAATTGTTTTTAATAAGAATCAATGTAGAATCCAGACCTTCATTCAAATCTACAGGTTTGGTGTCATTTTCATCAAGACGACTGAAGTTTTTCAGACTTCTGATAATTTCAGCAGTTCTTCTGGCACCTTCACCAATTCCGGAGAGGAGTGAAGTAATTTCTTCTCTCACATAATTGATGTCAATTTGTTTTTTAAAGGCTTCGATTTTCGCAATCTGCGGAGCAAGATCTTCTTCAATATTGAGCTTTTCATATTGATTGATTACGGAATTCAAATCGTTGATGTCAAGTTCCAGCGGTTTGATATTAGACGTAACGAAATTGATCGGATTATTAATTTCATGTGCGATACCGGCTGTCAGTTGACCTAAAGAGGCCATTTTTTCCGAATCGACCAATTGAGACTGTGCTTCTTTCAGATCGTTTAATGTGACCTCAAGGGTACGATTAGATTCCTGTAAAGCGAGTGTTCTTTCATTTACCTTTTGTTCCAATTCAATGTTTTGTTCCCGGATCAATCTTTCATTCTCCTGCGAAATACGAAGTGCTTCGGCCTGAGAGTATTCTTTTTCCTTTCTGTAGGTATTGATTTTGTCTGCAAGTGCAAATGACAGAAGGGTAACCTCCAGTGCCGATCCGAAAGGCATGGTGTAATAGGTCAGGTCATTATAAGGTAATATGCCAAAGTCTTTCAAGGTATAAATAATAATACCTACCAGAAAAACAGACCAGGATAATAAAAAGAATGTAGCCGGTCTGTAGCCCTTTGAACTTATTTTTATAGCCATGTAGAACATATACATGGATACGGTGGAGGCTGTAAATTCAATGAGCTTAAATGCAAGGGCGTATTGTGAAAAAAGCGATAGTACGATGGAACTGATGTACAACACAATAAATACCGAAGCATAACGGTCCGTTTTTGGTAACCATTCTTTCGTTTTTAGGAAGTACCGCTCAAACTGGAGAGCCGTTATTCCCACCAGGGGAGGGAAAATAAAAGAACTATAGATAGCAAGCCAGCTTACCCCAGGCCATAAATATTTAAAGGTGAAGCCCTGTATACTGGCCTGGGTTAAGATCACCATGATCAGGTAAACAACATAATAAAGGTAACTCTTGTCCCTTACTGTAAAATAGATAAAGAGGTTGTACAACAGCATGGAGAGCATGATGCCCAGATACAATCCGGAGATCAGATATTTGCTTTTTGTGGATTCTATGATATTTCTTTCTTTTCCAATGAAAATGGGAAGCTGGATATTATCGCTGCTTTCTATTCTCATATAATATACCTTTTCCTGCGCTTTTGGAACATTCAACTGGAAAATAAAAGAAGGGTCGTTGTAGATTCTATGATTAAAAGGGTAGGCTTCACCCAATTTCTTTACGGTAATTTTGTTGTCCTGTTCTGAATATAATTCAATGTTGTCCAATACCGGGTGGTCGATTTGCAAGGTCAGATCGGGCTCGTCACTCTGATTTAATACAGAGAATCTGATCCATATGGTATAATCTTCCACGCCAAAATTGGGAACAGCCTTATTACTGCGGATAAAATCTGTACTTTTCAGGATATCCTGAATCTCAAGTTTCCGGGACTTGTCCACATAGACAAAAATGTCCTTCCCAATACTCTTCCTGGTATCATTATTTTTAATCACAATATCAGCCGCCGCTGCATTAAAAATATAAGTGAAGGAAAGAAAGATAATTAAGAGCCAGTTCTTCATACAGAAGGATTAACGTTAGGTGGAATGATCAGGTTATAATGGACATCGAGATCGCCAACTTTCGACTGCTCTATAAATTGCTGCACCGGATTGTATCTCAAGCTTAACATCCGCTCTCTGTCGTAATCCTCTGCAGTTTCCAGTTCTTTCGCATTTAAGATACCCAGTACCCAGGCTATATAATTTTCGTTCGGATAGACAAATTCCCCGCCATTTCCCAAGGTGTTGTCAATAACAAAACCTACTTTTTTAAACATTTTGAGGGTATATCCTGCACAAATACCCATCAATGTTTTGCAGGTAACCTGGTTTGTGATCGATATCCCGGCACGGGTAAGTAAGATACTAATCCCAAGCCCGGCCACAGATTTGGCATTCCATAGCGCACAGAGTTCGCCTACACCTTCCGGAATATACTCCCTAACCAGCTCATATAGGGTGGGATCCATATATCCAACTGCTTTTTCTACAGGTAAGGGATGGACGCCATCGGCAAGCTGTATACGGATGCCGCCAACCATTTCGCCATCTTCTGTTTCTGCAACTACACCATACACACAATCCATATGCATCCATTGGTTGTTATTGGTGGTGATATTGGTAATTCCGTAGTCTTCCAATACACTCACATGTCCTTTCAGGAAACGCTGACAGGTATCGGGATCCTCCGTTGCTTTAAAGGCTCTGAATTTAATCAAGGTCATAATTCTAATTAAACTGAAGTACGTTCGACAAAGGCTTTCTGAATGATCTTACGGACGCTTCGTCTGCGTAAGACAACCTGAACATAAATATACCTTGCTCTTTTTGCAATACAGGAAACACTTCAAATAAAGATTCCTGTAAAATGGTAAGCTCTTCAATCATTTTGGAAGACATTTCTGCTCCATTGCCCTGGCGGAGACGCGCAAACAGGAATAATGGCGCTGAAATAGGATGAAAGGAGAGTCCTTTCAAATTAGCATCTAACCAAACCCGTTGAACAGCCTCACCACCCAGAATAAAGTTTTCCGCACTGTAATCCGGCATGCTGATCAGACCAATCCCTGAAGAACTGATGATCGCATTTTTTGACAGTTTTTCGAAGGCAGCACCGCCACCCCATTTGTTCAAAAGTTTGATGACCTCCGGATTTTTAGCCACGTTCAAACCGGCTTTATCACTTTCTGAAAGCTCAAGACTTCTGATATCCAGGCCTGTTCTGGTTTCCAAAACCTCTTTCTCCGTCCACCTCATTTCCTGGGTATAGAAGTCATGGTGACCCTGTGGATAAAGGAAGCGAATTCTTTCCACCTTCGAAACCACCTCAGCAATCTGTTTGATCTGATCTTTATCCTCCGTAACATGGAGCACTGCAGGGGTTCCATGGCTGGCCGAGGCTTTCAGGGAGGACAGCGTTTCAAGGCTGATCTTTTGTCCGTTACCTGTTTTACGGTTGGTTAACCTCATCTGGATTCCAGGCTCAAGGTCCTGGCCATAAGGCGTTTCTTTGTCTTCTGAAAAGGTAAAAGCAGCTACCAGTCTCTTATTCTGTACTTTAGGAAAGAGGTTATAGCCAACTTTTAATCCCAGTTTTCCAGCTGCAATTTTTAAATTTTCTATAGCTGCACCAAAAGAGATGTTAGAGGTAATGTTGTCAAAATCTCCCCAGGAAACAGAATGTTTTTCATCATGGAAAAGAAAGAGCCTTCCTTGTTTGGAAAACCATTTCCAGGGTTGATTATTTCCGGCAGACGGTGCCTGGATGGCTGTTGTAACCAATTGCTCCAGCTGCGACTGCTCCAGGGTTTGACCGTTCAAAGCAAGATCTTTAACAGCTGTATCCATTTCGTCTGTTGAAAGCGCCTCGGCTGTATAGTTTTTTACTACATAATCTGTATCCGAAGCTGGTTCTTTATCACCAATAAGTTCTTCCAGATCAATAAAGTACCTTCCTGATTCATGATATTGGTCGAGAATGATCCTTCGCGAAACATCCGCACAAAGAGCGCCTCCAAGGGTGACTCCTGAAGCCAGTTGCGGCCAGGTCGTAATGGATTGCCCCACTTCGCACATGGATGCCTGGAGCCTGTTTGACAGGGTTTCCACACCAATCATAGCCAGCAGGAATGGGATTTTTTCTTCGTTGGTTTTTAAATGTTTAATTCTGGAAGGATCCAGATGATCGATCATTCCATGAAGTATTGGGCGGTCTGGTTCGAGATCAAACCTTTCCACGTCCAGGGTTCCTCTGTCACTCATGTCCATCACTACCGGAATACGCAAAGATTTAGCTTTATGACGGAGCCAGATCTTAATATCCAGACCATCGCATTCATCGACAACAAGATCTAAATTACCACCTTCACTAAAGAAACGGTCCATGTTTTCTTCCGTAAGACCATCTGCAAAACAGGTTACCTTTAAGAATGGATCAATCTCTTTAATCTCTCTGGCTACAATAATGACTTTAGGTAGTCCGAGGTTCTGAACACCTGTTCTGATCCGGTTGATATTGGTGAGTTCCAATACATCAAAGTCTGCCAGGCGGATCTCACCAAAACTTCTTTCCATGGCCATGGTCACAGAAACAGATTGGCCTACAGAAAGCCCTACAACACCAATTTTTTGTTTACCGAGCAGATCACGTTCTGCTCTGGTTATTTTATAAATATTTCTATTGGTCCTGACTTCGATAAACTCTTCTTCATCCAGCAAATGGACCAGTCTGTCAGACCAGGGGTAATAGACCCATACACCATATTCCTGTTTACTCAGGGCACCGATGTGTTCCAACTTAAGTGCCTCAAGGACATTGGGTTCTGGCTTCTTTTTAGGGTGCTTAGATTTAATCAGGTCGTCCAGCTGCGTTTCGATTTCATCATGTATTTTTAGGTGTGGTTTGGCTTTTAATAAAGCTTCCAGTTCACTCTTTTCTGTAGCATTATAAATTCTAAAGAATTTTGGTTCGAAAGAAAGATCGTTTGCCTGTAATTGATTGCTGAATAATAACATGTAAAATATCTAAAATTTGCCTTAGTTTATGTGTATTCACTTTATACAAAAATAGCTATATTTAACAGATTATTAGCATTTGCGCCTGCAATTAATCTGTTTTGCTTAATTTTGACTTACAATGGGGGAAGAAGTAATTAATATTTTATACGTAGATGACGAGGTCCATAATCTGAATGCATTTAAAGCTTCTTTTAGAAGGAATTTTAATGTGTTTACTGCGGAGTCGGCTAAGGATGCTATTGCTATATTAAGGGAGCAGGAAATTAATATTATCATTACGGATCAGCGGATGCCAGTGATGACAGGTATTGAATTTTTGGAGTCTATTATTCCGAATTATCCAGACCCAATGAGAATCCTCCTTACTGGATATGCAGATATCAATGCTGTCATCGATGCGATCAACAAAGGACAAGTCTATTTGTACATTACCAAGCCCTGGCTTGATGAAGAATTGAAAATTAACATTGAAAGGGCTTTTGAGGTTTATTCTTTACGAAGAAAAAACAAAGCACTTAATGAACAGCTTTTACTTGTTAACGGGCAACTTGAGTTTATGTTAAGACAAAAATTATTGTCATAAAACCTTCTCTGATCATTGGTCTGACTTAAATCATTTTATTGATTTCAGCAATAAAATAAGTTATAAAAATATAAAAACAGGTATATTTAAAAAAAAATTTCATTAAATACAATGAGCCCTGATACATCTATAAATGTTTTATATATAGACGATGAAATACATAATCTAAATTCTTTTAAGGCAGGATTTAGGAGGTTATTCAATGTCTTCACGGCAGAATCTGCTGCGGAGGGGCTGAAAGTACTGCAAAGCGAGGATATTCATGTAATTATTACCGATCAGCGGATGCCGGTGATGACAGGTATTGAGTTCCTGGAGTCTATCATTCCGGACTATCCGGATCCCATCAGGATTTTATTGACTGGCTATGCAGATATTAATGCAGTGATCGATGCCATCAACAAAGGACAAGTATACAGATATATTCAGAAGCCATGGATGGAAGATGATTTGAGAATACATATTTCCAAAGCCTTTGAGATCTACTCACTAAGAAAAGAAAATATTGAATTAACGGATAAGCTTCTGGTAGCTAACCAGAAGCTTGAGGAGTTACTCAGCCAGAATCTACGGCCCGAATAGCCTTTCTGAATTTTTATTTAAAGTTCTTTTCTCAATCTTGCCACGGGTATATTCATTTGCTCCCGATATTTAGCAACTGTTCTGCGTGCAATATTATAACCTTGTTCCTTCAGGATCTCTGTTAGTTTTTCATCCGCAAGCGGACGTCTTTTGTCCTCATTGCTGATACAATCTTCAAGAATCTTCTTGACTTCTTTATTGGAAACTTCTTCTCCGCTTTCGGTTTGTATCGCTTCTGAGAAAAAAGATTTTAAGAGAAATGTACCAAACTCTGTTTGAACATATTTGGAATTGGCAACCCTGGAAACGGTAGAAATGTCCATGTCAATTTTGTCCGCAATGTCTTTTAAGATCATTGGACGCATTTTGCGTTCATCACCTGTAAGCAGATATTCGTACTGATATTGCATGATGGCATTCATCGTCTTTAAAAGGGTTTGCTGCCTTTGTTTAATCGCATCAATAAACCATTTAGCGGAGTCCAGCTTTTGCTTTACAAATTGTACGGCCTCTTTTAGTTTTTTATCCTTTTGGGACGCTTTATCATAGTGCTCAAACATGTCAATGTAAGAACGGCTCACCCTGAGCTCCGGAGCATTTTTTGAATTTAAAGTCAAGATCAGTACGCCATCGTTATTGGAGATATGAAAATCAGGAATGATCTGAAGCTGTTTAGTGGTCACCTGATTAGAGTCGCCAGGTTTAGGGTTGAGCCTGAGGATCTCATTGATGATCTCTTTCAACTCTTCGCTTTGCAGGTTTAGGGATTTTTCGAGCTTATCGTAATGTTTTCTGGTAAACTCGTCTAAATGGTGTTCAACAACCAGGATCGCTTTTACTATAATTGGGTTAGAAAGATCTTTTCTTTTAAGCTGTAAAGTCAGACATTCCTGGAGGTCTCTTGCCGCAATTCCGGGAGGATCAAAACTCTGGATCACCTTAAGCATCTCCAATACGTCTTCCTCTTCCACCATTACATTCTGAGAAAATGCCAGATCGTCAATCATTGAAGTGATGGGTCTTCTCAGGTACCCATCGTCATCAAGGCTACCTATAATTTGTTTTCCAATAATAAAATCCTGATCGGATAGAGGCACCAGATCCAGTTGCTCCTGAAGACTTTCAAAGAAAGTACTTTCTATGGCAATTGGAGTTTCTTTCTTATCCTCGTCATCGTCACTGTTGTTATAAGAGGTGCTGTAATCATTTACATCGTCATCCTGTAAATAATCATCAACATTAAATTCGTCTGTATTTTCTTCTTTTGAAGAAGGGTCAAAATCGTCAGGGCTGTCGTTTAAATCGTCATATTCTCCCTTTGGTTCTTCCGCAATCATCAGGCTGGGATCTTCCAAAGCCGGGTTTTCTTCCAGCTCTTCTTTTATTCGGGTATCTAATGAAACAGTCGGAACTTGCAGCAGTTTAATAAATTGTATTTGCTGAGGCGATAATTTTTGAAGAAGTTTTTGTTGTAGATGTTGTTTTAGCATGTTCTTAGGAATGTCAATTTACCCGTTCAAAAATAAGCATTTCGTTTAGATAAAATGTAATCGCGAAAATTATATTGCTTTAAATGCAGTATTACAGCTGGAAATCAGGTCGGAAAACAAGTTTTGGCTATCCTTCTGTCGAAAAATCCATGGAATGCCATTTTTTTGTCCTCTGTTGGTCTGCTGTGCCTTCGGCAATATGGGTGCCCAAAATAGCAACAGGATTGAAGTTTTTTGTGTTGGCCAAAACCTGTCCAATAAAAGTGCTCCTGCAATATTGCATGGAAATTACTGTAATGCAAAGACAACCGGGTTCTATGTCAAAACTTAGGGTTTGTTCTGGAATTAAGTCTGGTGAATAATTGTACTTGATCTCCATACTTTGAATAGGGCTTAATTTCATATGACCATGAATAAGGTCAAATAAACCGACAGCAAAACTAAGCTTGCATAAAGATTCATCTTTCGGAAATTTCATTTCCTGGGGAAGGTGAAGGTTAGGAATCTTGATGTCTAGCGTGGTTTCTGTACTGGTAAGCTGGGGCTGCGCAAAGAAATTATCTCTTACAGGCGAATTGATATTGAATTCAAAACCATTTAGGCGGTTAAAACTATCAGGTTTAAATTGGTATATTCCAGTTTGAGGATCGATTGCCTGATTAAGGATGTATATGACTTCCGAATTCATCCGGTTGACCATTTTTCCATCAAAAAAATCCGTTACAATCGAACCCAGGTTACGGCGGATGTTCATGGATAATTTACTGGCTACCCCAAACTCTGCGGCGGCTCTTTTTGTTTCTTTAGTCTGGCTGCCCGGGGTAAATTCAGGGCGGCTTTGAACAACCTGGAGATCCCGGTATCTTTTGTAAACAACGGAACCCGCAGTTCCTTTAATGAATTTTCCGTCCAGTCTTGCCATAGGATCTGATTTTAGGATTAGGTAAGCTTATATTATAGGTTAGTTATCTATGAATACGCAAAAAATATGCCAGTAAGATGAATATACTCCGCATAATATGATGAAAATGCGGAGTATATGCGGACTAGACGCGGAGTATATGCGGATTCATCTGCTCTGAATCTTATTGGACTCTTAACCCTGTATGAACAGTTGTGAAAGAGATGATATAGCATGTTTATGGTGTAATAGTAAGCATATGATGACGGGTATTAAATACAGTAACTGAAATTAATCCTTTGATTTTGGAATAATCTTTGATAAATTTAAATACATCATTAACGAACTAAAATATGGGATTTGTAAAAGAATTTAAAGAATTTGCCGTAAAAGGTAATGTAATGGATCTTGCTGTCGGTGTCATCATTGGTGGGGCATTTGGCAAGATCATAGACAGTGTGGTTAAAGATTTAATCATGCCCCTGATCTCTGCAGTAATCGGCTCGGTTGATTTCAGTAATATGTATGTTGTACTCAAAGGAGAGGTAGCAGGAAATTTAGCTCTTGAAGAAGCTAGAAAAGTGCCGCATGCAGTGGTTTTTGCCTATGGTAATTTTATTACCGTAGCCATCAATTTCCTATTACTGGCTTTTGCAGTATTTATTTTGGTTAAAGGCATTAATGCGATGAAACGTAAGGAAGAGGCTGCCCCGGTATCGGCACCAGAACCTACCAAAGAAGAGATTCTTCTGGCAGAGATCAGAGATTTACTGAAAGCCAAATAGAGATTAAAATGTTTTTTTTAGGCCTGGGTCGGTTAGAATGATATAATCACCCAGGTCTTTGTATCTTGTCCAGTCCGGGTTGCTAAAATCTTCGGATGAAAAGCAGGAAATGTTCTCTGCTCTTAACTTAGAATCCATTTTTTTTAGTTGAGCCATTGCGCCCAGTTTTTCATCACTGTGAAAACGCCCGTTTAGCTGAAGCACTTTATATCCTTCGTTTTTTTGAAGGAATCTCTCGATCGACCAGGCCATAGTGGCGTCCCAGAAATTTTGTGTCTGATAGATTTTCATATCTCCCATATGATGTCCGCCAAGGGTTTCTGTGAATTTTTCGTAGTAGCGGCCCGTAGCCGTGTCTATTGATAAAGGCGGAAGGAATGCCAGGGAGCTTGAAGGTAAGGATTTTAAGGATTCAATCCCGCCAAGGGTAACCATATTGCTGTACCTGGCTGCTGCATTTCCCCCAATTACATTGATCTTATTTACTTTTGCGTATTCTATAAGTGGTTTATAATCATCATAATTGTTCCAGGCGCGGGCTTCCTTAATGAAGTTTCTTTCTGAAATGCAGCCGGCAAGATATTCGTTTATAACGGGCTGTATATCCGTATGAAACATTTCCATGCTTAAGGCTGTTTTGGGATAGGACTCTTGCATTTTCCTGAATATCATTAATTCCAAAAGATGTCCGGTTGAGTCGTTATGTTCTTCTCCGAAAAATAAAACATCTACATTTTTCAATTCATTAACGAGCTCGTCAAGAGAAATGCTTTTCTGTTTTTTGGTGTCGTATACTTTGTAATGTAGCTCCATGTTTTGGGCAGTTAACAAGGCCGGAAGGCAGATGGTCAAAATCAGTACGAACAATGGTTTCATACCCAAAGGTAAAGGATTAACGGGGTAATTTTTAGCAGTAGATTTACAAAAACAGGATCGGAGTTTTTAGAAGTAAAAACGGTTGGCTGTTTTTTTATTTTTTTTTCAGGAAATTAGGGGGGAAGGTAAAGTTGGTTGTCTTACCGATGAAAACTGGTCGTTCACCGACTTTTTTCACAGATATAGAGTAAGGTACTTTTGCAGCTGAATGAATAGATATACATTTGGTTAGAATTTAGAAACAAATGGAGAACTACAAAATAAAAAACAGAAGCCATTCCAATAGTGCCTGGAGCGGATTGATCCTATTAATCATAGGATTGGTATTCTTTTTAAGAAGTTTTGGGATTTATATTCCAGGATGGATACTCAGCTGGCCTATGCTTTTAGTGGCTATAGGTCTTTTTATTGGTTTCAAAAGAAACTTCAGAGGAGGGGGCTGGTTGATTATGGTGTTGATCGGTGGGTATTTTACATTAGGCAATATCGTAGATTTTGACATCAGGAAATATTATTTTTCACTTGCTTTTATCGGCCTTGGTCTATATCTGATCTTTAAGCCTAAGCGAAATCAGGAGCGTTGGAAAAAGAAATTCGATGCGTCGCAGTTCTCAGAGCTTCATGAAGAAAAGGATGCCCAGTTTGAATATGGTTCGTCTTTTTCGGAAACTAAAGGTGCTGCATCTGAAGGGAATGTAAGTGATTTTATTGATTCTGTAAATGCATTTGGTGGTACACACCATAAAGTATATTCAAAGAACTTTAAGGGAGGGGATGTAGTGGCAATTTTTGGAGGCTGTGAAATCAATTTGACCCAGGCCGATTTTGAAGGAACAGTAAGGATTGATGTGGTGGCTTTGTTTGGAGGAGTGAAAATTATAGTTCCTCCAACCTGGCAGGTGAAATCTGAAGCAGCAGCCATTTTTGGAGGAATTGATGACAAGAGGGCAGTGGTGCCTTTTGAAGGTGAGGGTGCAAGGAAGATTTTAATTATTGAAGGCGTAGCCATATTTGGAGGCGTTGACATCAGAAACTTTTAATTTTAAATTATGAAATGGTTTGCAGTAAAGTATGTGTATCAAATTGTAAGCGGCGAAGGGAACCATACGCCGCAATTTGATGAACAGATCAGGTTGCTATTGTCAAGAAGTATCACCGAGGCCCTGTTAAAGGCGCAGGGACTGGCCAGGCAATTCCAGGATTCTTTTAAGAACATCAGAGGGGAGGATGTATCCTGGAAATTTATCGGGATTTCTGGACTGCATGAAATTGAGGCTCCGGAGGATGGAACAGAAGTGACCTCTTTTATTCATGAACCTACCGATGCCGAGGCTTTTAAGGACCATGTGAGTCGCTGCCGGGAGTATTTATCAGATGTTTTAGAAACCGTTCCAGTAAACTAAGCTACATTGACAACCAAACCCCTATCTCTACCAAGAATACAGAAAATGGCCGCAGGTATCTTTATAGCCTGTGTAGCTGTTCATGCGGCTTTGTTTTACTATGTGCTGGATTATAATTTACTGATTTCGGGACTGGACAGTTTAGTTACTAATTTACTGCTGGCTTTGTCCTGCACGATATTTAGTACTTTACTGGGGTATTACCAGCCAAAGAACGAGCCGGTCATTTTTGTATTTGTGCTCACCTTTATTCTGGCCCTGTTCATTACCTTCAGCAGTAAATTTATTCTTGGACTGGCTGTGCCGGATGCAAATTATGAAGCTTTTCTCCAGTCTAAACTGCCCTTTAGGCTGGTCATTAATTTTGTTTTCCTGGCCTGGTGTGCCCTTGCAAATATACTATGGTACAGGCTCGAAGAACAATCTGAAATGCAGGAAAGACTGTTTACTGCACAAAACCTGGCAAAAGAGGCGGAACTGAATAAGCTGAGACACCAGTTACAGCCGCATTTTTTATTTAATAGTTTAAACTCTGTATATGCTTTAACCATTGTAAAGCCAAAAGAAGCAGGTCCAATGATCACCAAGCTGGCTTCCTTTTTAAGGGGGACTTTAAAAAGAGATGATGATATTTGGGTCAGTGTTGCCGAAGAAATGGAGTATATTCAGCTATATTTGGATATTGAAAAGGTCAGGTTTAGCCACAGGCTGAGCGTAGACATTCAAGTTGAAGAGGATACGATGGAATTGAAACTGCCTGGTACTTTGTTGCAGCCGATTGTAGAGAATGCGATTAAATTCGGACTGTACAATACCTCAGCTGCAATTACGATTACCATTGAGGTAAAGGTAGAGCATAATGTACTGCAGGTTACCGTTAAAAATCCATTTGATCCGGAAATGAAAGCAACTGGTGGAACGGGTTTTGGCCTGACAGCGATCAGACGGAGATTATATTTATTATTTGCAGATCATAATTTACTTAAAACCTCTGCAACAGATACAAATTTATTTATAACACAGCTTAAAATACCACAACATAATGATAAGAACACTACTCATTGACGATGAACCGCTGGCCAGAGATATTGTGAAATTCTATTTGGAGGATTATGCCGATATAGAGGTTGTTGCTGAATGTAGTGATGGTTTTGAAGGATTAAAGGCCATTTCGCAAATCAAGCCGGATTTTATTTTTCTGGATATCCAGATGCCTAAGATCAGCGGCTTTGAGATGCTGGAACTGGTAGAACAGCCGCCCGCTGTGATATTTACTACGGCCTTTGATGAATATGCGATTAAGGCTTTCGAAGTGAATGCGGTTGATTATTTACTGAAGCCTATAGAAAAGGACCGCTTTGATCTCGCTATGCAAAAACTGCCGGCAAAACTGAACGGGGGGGCTGCATTAACTAAAGAGTTGCTGGATACTGCTTCGTTAAACCCTGCACATAACAACAGGGTTGTGGTTAAAAAGAATGGAGTCATCAAGATCCTGAATGTGATGGATATTCATTATTTTGAAGCAGATGATGATCAGGTGAAACTGAGTACCACAGAAGGTGTGTACTATAAAAATAAAACCATGAGCTTTTTTGAGCAAAGCCTGGAACCCTCGCAGTTTATCCGGATCCATCGTTCTTATATCATCAATTTATCGCAGGTGACCAGGATAGAACTGAAAGAAAAGGAAAGTTATATTGTGCTGTTAAAGTCTGATATATGGCTTCCTGTAAGTAAAACGGGTTATTTGAAGCTTAAAGCAGCCCTTGGTTTATAGCGATTTATCTAAAAAATGCTATACATCTCAAATGTATTTGCATTTGAATAAAAATCAAGCTATATTTGCACCTCTTATTTAAAAAATATATAGTTAAGATATAATACAGTTATGAAAAGAACATTCCAACCTTCGCAAAGAAAGAGAAGAAACAAACACGGCTTCCGCGAAAGAATGGCTACAGCAAACGGTAGAAGAGTATTAGCTTCCCGCCGTGCAAAAGGAAGAAAAAAATTATCAGTTTCTGACGAGCGTCGTCACAAAGCATAATTTTGATTGCAGCACACTAAGTGTTAGCAGATCAGCTTATCTGCAAAATTGCAATCAAAAACATGAAAACATTTTCTAAAGAAGAACGGTTATGTAGCAGGAAGTCATTAGACTTATTGTTTAAGAACGGTTCTTCTTTTTTGTTGTACCCCTTCAGGATCACCTATATGTTGGTTCCTGAGGCTTCTCCTTATCCTGCTCAGGTGGTGATCAACGTTCCGAAAAAAAGATTTAAACGCGCGGTAGACCGAAATCTTTTGAAAAGACGTACCAGAGAAGTATATCGTCATTACAAGCAAAGTCATTTGTATGCGTACCTGAAAGATCAGGACAAGTTGTTGCTGCTTTCTATCCAGTATATTGGTAAGGAAAAGTATGAGTATGCTTTTATGGAAAAGAAAATGATTGCTGCTTTAAACAAGCTGGCCCCTAATCTGAAAGCCGATGAGATTTCTTAAGCAAATGGTTGGCTGGTTGTTTTTAGGCTTGATTAAGCTTTACCAATGGCTGCTGTCGCCTTTGCTTGGCGCAAGCTGTCGGTTTACACCTACTTGCTCGCAGTATGGAATCGAGGCAATTAAAAAGTACGGTCCCTTTAAAGGTGGCTGGCTTACGCTGAAACGAATAGGAAGATGCCACCCCTGGGGAGCGCATGGACATGATCCAGTACCTTAAAATTAAAAATCTGCTATATTTGTACCCATGGCCAAGATACTCCAAATTGAAACTGCGACGCAGACCTGTTCTGTTGCCCTGTCTGTTGATGGTGAAACAATTGCTTTAAAAGAAGAAACTGCTCAGAATATACATGCTGGTCATTTGACGCTGTTTATTGAGGAGGTGATGAAACAGGCTTCTATGGAATATAGTGAACTCGATGCGATTGCGGTGAGTAAAGGGCCGGGTTCATATACGGGGCTTAGAATTGGCGTTTCAACTGCAAAGGGTCTCTGTTTCGCATTGGATAAACCTCTGATTGCACTGGACACCCTAAAGATGATGGCGAATGGCTTTATAGAGGCTAATCCGGAGAATAATGGCCTTGTATGTGCAATGATTGATGCCAGGAGGATGGAAGTGTATACCGCGATTTTTGATCATTCGCTCAATACCATCAGCGAAACGGAGGCAAAGATCATAGATGAAACCTCTTTTGAACAGGAACTTCTGCAGCATAAGATGACCTTTATTGGTGACGGTGCATTTAAATGTAAGGATGTGCTGAAGAACGATCATGCATTGTTCTTGGATCTGAACTTCAATTCTGCAGCACATCTCAGCAAACTGGCGGAACAAGCTTATCAGGCTGGAGAGTTTGAAGATGTGGCTTATTTTGAACCACACTACTTAAAAGATTTCGTGCTTACCCAGCCTAAAAAAAAAGTATAGCTTAGTTTTTTTCTTCAAAAAGGTGGAATAGTTTTTTAAAGAAACTTCTTTCTTCTGGTTCATCTCCCACACCAGGCATATGGCTGCTGTTCAATGGGTGTTCTACTGTTCCTCCGAATTTAATGCCTATCCCCATGTAAAAGGATGCGCCATAATAACCTGAACCCGAATTGCTTTTGAGGCTGATGGTTTTGATCAGGTTGTCTGTACCAAGAAAAGCCTCGAAGTTAGGCGTCTTGTACATTCCTTGTAATCCTGTCATAAAGAAGCCGTTAAAGTTGTAATCAGGAATCAGGCTCGCGGAGAACTCGTTATATTTAAAGGTATTTACAAAGGCAGCGTCTCCACCCTTGAAGAATAGATTTTTAGATAAGATCAGCATTGGGGTGTAGGCGCCGAAGGATTTGGAGGCTGTAATATCTGCTTTTGCATTGGTTAGGCTATAGAAGCCGCTTTTTGCATCCTGGAGTGTTACAATATCTGTGATTTTCTTTTTGAAATCGTGTGTAGAGAGGGCATCGGGATTCTCTATGATGGCGTGCCCGTTAAACGGGATGTTGTGGGTATCATTATTCCATTTAATAAAACCGAGGTCTTTAATATTGGCCATCATGAAATAACCTGATTTAGACGTATAGGTCGTACCGAAGCCGATAGAGGCACCGGGGTTTCTAAAGCTTGGCATGAACGTATTGGCGCTGAGTTCATCGGAATTCATGAAAGTTGCTTTGTAGGTGCCGCGGAGTCCAAGGTCGAATACATCCTGGTTTGCTGCGTTTTTATAAGCGGAAAAGGAAGATTCGTTGATGTCTAATTTATTATAGCTGATGCCGCTGAGCAGACTCAGCTTTACACCAAAAGCCAGTTTCTTTGTATAGTTCTCCCGGTAGGTGATGCTGAACTGATGGTAGGATTGTCCATAACCGTTATTGTTGAATAGATTGTTTTCTGGAGGGATATTGCTGAAACGTTGATAGTCATTGAGGATGGCCAGACTCTCATTGGTGTAGGTTGCGATACCATCCGTTCTGACTTGCCAGGAGAAGCCTAGTTCTTTGTGGTATTTGTAGGATTGAAAGATTCTGAAGGTAAGCAGATAAATATTGGAATTCTGATAAACATGATTGAGCGCACCATTGCCAATGGGCAAATCAGAAGTTTTAAAGACATTATCCGAAATGGCTCTTCTGAAGACCTTGTTGGCATCACCGGTATTGGTGGCATTCAGGCTAAGATAGGGCAGGAGAAAATTAGAGGCGAACTTTCTGGAGGAGTCTAAAACAAACGCTTTTTGCGCCGGATTTTCAAAAGCATCGAATAATGTTCTTGTGTTGAACAAACCATACTGTTGAGCTTCAGTTTTCAAGACCAGGGATAACAGTACGCAAATAATTAGGAACCTTCTCATAAAAATTAAAGATATTTTAAATCTAAAGATTTTTCGCTAAGGATTTTATCTATATCACCATTTTATGGTGTGCTATTGTTAAAAAGAAGTGTATTGGTTTGAAAGTTCTTATGGTCTGCACTGAGTTGATAGATAAAGGTGTCAAATTTCTCGGTGTTTTCCTGTTTTTTCTTGCCCAGGTAAAAAAGAATAGTAGAGGTGTTTGGAAGTTGGTCCAGGGCATTAACATAGGTCTTGTTATTGATCAGCAAGCGGTTCCCTGAATAATTGCTTAAAAAGTCCTGTAAGGTACTGGCGTTGTTTGCAAAAATCATAGCATTATCTATGATGATATAGTAAGGTTTTTTGAAACCTTTAAATGGATCTCCAAAATAGTAATACAGCAAATCTTGTTCTTTGAAGGATTTGATTTCTGTGCTGTAATTGCTGCTGATGTCCAACAGCAACTGGCTGAGCTTGTCTCCGTTTTTAAGATTAATTGCGCCGAGTTTTTCTCCGCTTGAAAGCTGGAATGTAACCGCCTGATCCTTAAAGTATTCCGGGATGGTACGTTGAAGATCCAGGTGGTATTTTGTGTCGATGCGGCTAAGTGCGGTTTGAATCTCTTTTTCTTTATTAAATTCGGTAAATCTTTTGTGGAGCTGCTGGCCCCACTCCGTATAGTTACTGATGGTATAGATGGTGTAATTTGCTGTGTTTTCTGGTAAAAGGGCATCTATGGTTATTTTTCCTGCCTTACTTTCGGTAAAAAGTTTCAAATAGTTTTGGTCACTTTTTACAAATGTGTTTCCGGTGAAGAGGATCTTTTCTTTACTGTAATTGTAGCTCAGACAGGCAAAGGCATCCTGTTGCTGAAAGAGCATAAGTGATTCATCCAGTCCTGAAGGGCTGATTTGCTGGAGTAAATTTTGCTGGAAATTAAAGTTGATGTATACACTGGCCACGCTGTTGCTGGTCAGTTTGAGATTGGTTTTGATATAGTCTAAAAATTCCTGATCGGTTTTGCCAGCCTCTGCTTTTAAATTGTTGCTGATGGTTTTAAAGGAGGTAGAAAGCAGCAGCAGGTTGTCTTTTTGTTTGAGGTAAAAAGTCAGGCTGTCTTTAGTGGTCAATCTGGATACATCTGCGGTGTCAGTTAAGGAGAGGACTTTTGATTTTAACAGTAGTTTTAACGTTGCGGGATCATTCTGCCCATTGGTTTGGGTGCTGATCAACAGGTCTGTGTTTTTATTCCCAGCAGCAATAAAACTGATATAGAGGTTTTGCCCATTCAGGTATTTGTTCAAATCCGGGTCGTTCAGGAATTGGCTTTGTAAAGACAATAGTGTTTTCTGCTTGTCTTTGCTGAGCAGACTTTGAAGAAGATCCTGACTGGATAGGAGATCTGTAACACTTTTATTGTTCTGAATG